>VTLG01010161.1_pt1 | contig 11971 bp, 15 predicted proteins | sample 4694571 | NCBI WGS metagenome assembly VTLG01 (sample SAMN12604809, study PRJNA352737) | marine metagenome | biome: ENVO:00000447; feature: ENVO:00000209|ENVO:00000569|ENVO:01000036; material: ENVO:00002151; isolation source: viral sequences binned using virsorter ... | reverse complement strand
CGGTGTAATAGTCTGTTGTGATACGAAAAGGAAAACCAACAGAATAAGTATTGATATATGTATCAGGTTTTCTTACGCCAGTTCTCGGCCATTGTAATGCTTGTGTATCGTTTACTCTTGCCCCCAAAAATCGCTCTCGATCTATTCTTTGTGTAGATGTAAATAATGCTCTGTTTTTTTGATCGGTTGTAGAACTAGCCCATGCGACAACATCATCATCCTCAATCAACCCATCAATAATATCCTGAGCTTCTTGAAGGCTGATATAGCTATTCGCTATGCTGCTTCCGACTGTTGTGTGAATTGTTATTGCCATTAGATTTTGGCTTGCGTTTTGGTTTTTTCTTTGGTGTTAAAAGAACAGGGGCTACCGCACTGGCAGCCTCTTGCTCTCTCATTCGTCTAAAAGCGAATATTCCCATTAACTGGAAGCACCTTTCAATGCAACAAAGTTGATGACGATAGCTTCACTTAAAGAACCAGCAGACGCATTGGTTACTGTTACCTTGAATGATCCAGCAGCGATTGTGGATACACCTACAAGATAAGAACCAGCAGTACCGCCAGAACCATGATTTACAACAACACAATCAGTAGCAGCGATCTTGTCGTTTGTTACTGTGAATGTCACTTCAGCAGCAGCAGCTAATGCTGCATTATTCATAGTGATTTGTCCTGACTCTGTATTAAGAGTTACACCTGTGGATTTATTAGTTGCCTGTGTTACTGTTCCGCCAGTTGTTGGTCCAGTAAGTTTACCAGCACTAACCTCAAATAAAGATGGCATAATAGTTTACCTTTAGTCTTGAGTAGATACGTTAGTAGCTCTAACGATACCAATGTTCTTTGTCTCGTAGACTTTCGACCAGTTGCCTACTGTACCAAGTTGAGTTCTATTTGGATTTGTTGTTGTAACAGCCCACTTAGAACCTACAGGGTGATATGTGTAATGAAGGTCAATAGCCATAGCATCTGATTTAGCTAGAATGTCTCTATCTGTCTCAGTTGTTAGACCTGCTTGCTCTCCACTAGCTACTGCACCTGCAGTAAAGAAATAAGTACTGTACTCAGTTGATGAACCTGACCCTGCGGTAGAAACGTCATCTGAAACAATAACTCTTAGTCCGCAGTATGTAGGAACTGTATTGTCTCCACCATATGCACCAGCAATAGAACCACCAGATGCAGTTGCAGAACCGCCATTGCCGTCTGATGCAAGAACATAGTCAACCATCTTTCTCTCTACGAGATCGTAGTAAACTTTGCTGTGCATACAAACTGCTGTAAGCTTGTCGCCCTGATCGCCAAGAATTGATCTTGCCTTTGCAACGTGTCTTGGAGATAAACCTGTTGGTGTATCACCTGAACCGCCATCAATAGTTAGACCAAAAAATGCAGCGTTGGAGTCTGTTGAGTTAACAGAGCCGAATACTCCATCAAGACAAGCAAGTAAATCTTTCTGTCTTTGGTTTGCAATATATGCTCCGATCTTTTGACCTATTGCAGCCATAGGGTCAGAACCAGCAGCTAGTGCAGCTAAATCTCTAGATTCAAAAGCACGACCACGATGTAAGATGACTCCCACTTGTTTATCGGTAGAAATCTTTCCTGGTGTTAATGAACTTGAATCTGAAAGTACCTCAAAATCTCCACTTAAGTTTGCAGAGAAAAAAGGAACATTAACGAAATCACCACCCTCAGTTGCATTTAGCTCTGCCATAGGTGCAACCACACCGCTTGCAAGAAATGAATCTCGTGCAGTAGTTTGCTCTATAACATATGGTGTAAATACCTCTGGAATGATGATGTCACTCCTTAAAACAGCCATGTGTTGTTAAAATAATTTAAACGGTGTGGGCGTAACCCTAAATATTTATTCTGCGTAACAGAATTTAATTAATATTCTAGCGAGTTTTTGCAATTTCTCGCAACTTTTTCCATGTATCTACACCATAAACCTTAAAGATTCTTGACTGTTCAGTAAGATTTTCTGAATTTTTTAGAAATGGCTTAATCATTTCTTCGGTAACTTCACCCCCTCCAGATGGTCTTGAAATGGGTGCTCCTCCACCAACTGCAGGTGCTTTTTTTAATAAATAAGGCTTTTCTTTTTCTAATTTATTTTTGACATAATCTGCCACAGGTAATTGTTCATAACCATCAATTACAACTGGTCTACCTTCTTTGATCTGTATCTGTTCTTTTGGTACAAAGTTATTTAATACAAGTTCAGGATCATGGGTAACTTCAGAAAGTGCTTGCATTGCGGGAGCAATCAATTCTAATTCTCTGTTTCTTGATTCCAGTTCTTCAATGCGTTTTTTATCTTCAGCCGACCTATCACGATACTGCTGTTCCATTGCCTGTTTTGCTTCTGTATACTTGCCCTCTTTTTCTAATTCTTCCTGTTCATGTTTTTGTTTATAAGCAAGAAGGTTGTCATAATCATCAGGCACTGCTTTCTTTTGGTTTTGCAGTTTACCTATAAGTTCGTAATTTTTTGCCTCTAATTTTTTTACTGATTCTTTCAATGCTTCAACTTCAGCATTGGGTGTTGGTGGCGTAGCCACTGTTTCTTTTTCGTCTGCCATAAAATAAAGCGTAGCCTTAGTTAAGTTATATCACCATTTTACACGATTTGCCCAATATGCAGCACTTGTTTTTCCTTTAGCAATGTTTTTTGCGTGTCTTGCCTTAAAACTTTTGCGTTTTGCTTTGTCTGCTTCTGATTCTCCTTTTCTTGGTGGTTTGGTTTTTGCTCCCTGCATACCAAAACGAATTAATTTATAACCATCGCCCTGCTTTATGACAACCGCATGAGACTTACCACTTGAATGACCTGGTGTTCTTATAGGTTTATCAACCCTATCAAATGTATGGCCTCCTCTTTTTATACTCATTTCTTTTTCTTTTTCATCAAATCAGCGTCAGCTTTTCTTGCACCACCTTTGCCACTGACAAAACTATTTACACGACCCATAGCCCATGCACCCATAGTTACATTTCTTGATCCACTGCTGAGATATGCACCCTGACCTCTCCTATAAACAGCAGCCAACTGTCCGTAGGTAAACTTAGAACCCTCAGCCTTTTTTTTAAGACTTTTTTTTACGGCCTCGCTTAGAGGTTTTCTTTTTGGTTTTTCTGCCATCTTGAGAAACCCTTGATTTTTGTACAGCTTTTATATCAATATACTCTCCTTTTCTGTAAGCTTCAGCAGTCCTTTTTATCTCAGCAGCTTTTGAACTTCTGTTTTTTGCACCACTGAGATATTTTTTCGGTACACCTGTTTTTTTATCCTTCGGTACTTTTCTCTGCTTTGGCATTTTTCTTAGATTTTGTAGGTTTAGCTGCCTTCTTTGCCTCAGACAGCCTTTCTGCTAATGTCTTTGCCATTATTTCTTACCGCCTTTTTTCTTTTTCTTTTTACCCTTGGGTTTCATTGAACCGTAATGTCCAGGCATAGTAAATTTTGTAGCTAATATAATAATAGCTGATATTAAGCTTTAGGGTATTTCTCAATTAAATTTTTTAAAGATAATTCAGTTCCATCGTCTTTTATTATTAACCTTAAAGCCTCTCTTGGGCTTTTTCTTTTTGTATCAATCAAATAATTAAAAAATTTCTTTTTACTTCCAAGTGTTTTTTCTTGAATTGCTGGATTATCTTTTAACCAAGTTGCATAGTTAATATCTTGAGAAACCCTACCAGTAGCACTTGGTCTAGTATTTGGAAAACGCCTGCGTAAATCTTCATCGTCAATAATAGGAACTGTCGTTGATCTGCAATTAAAATGCTGTGGTGGTAAAGGGCCTTCGTTATAATTAAATCTTTGACCATCTAAACTACCGCAGATTGTAGTAGTTTTTGCATCCAAGATCGCAACGTATTCATACTTTTTTGTTACATCCTGGTTTGCTGCGTAGGTAGCTTGACTAACGGCATTTTGCACTTGATTGACTGAAGTTCTTACAATCGTTAAAACTTGATTATTTGCCAACTTCATTCCATCTCCTCCTGCTAGTCTTTGTGCTTTTGCCGTCATCGTTTGATTACGACCAAATTGCAAGCGGCCACGCAATCTTTTTGCGATTTTAGCTATTGATTCTCCTTCTGTAATACCAACACGAATTTGACTAGAGATTAATTCTGACTGCTTTGTAGATATGCCACGAAAAGCTTTAGCGACAACTTCGCCATTAGGTAAAGTAATAGCAGAACCTTTTGCAGCAGTAAGGTTAAATGTTCTTTGTACTGATTCTTCTAAATTATTAGGTAATGTTAAAATATTTACTTCTGTAGGATCTGTCATAACAATACTTCTTGCAAAATCAGGAGATATTTTTACACTGTTAACACCAACAGAACCAACAGGTAATACCTTTTTTAATTCATCTGCAATAAATTCCGATTGAAATACCGCTAAGCTTTGCAACTCATCAATCATATAGGCGGTGCTTCCTGTAGACCATGTTTCTAAACTTTCTTTCATCTGTACAAGCATTGCTCTAATTCTTGCCACTGTCGCAGGTGCCGTCACTTCATCAATGGTCGCTAATTTATTTGTTAAATCTAAAATTACATTGTTGTAATTCGTTACAATATCTCTTGCAATTTGATTGCTATATCTATTTAAATCGATAGCTTCTCGATAAAATGATTCGGGTGTTGCCATTATTCATCTTCTGGTTCTGCTAATTGTTCGGGCATAGATTCTTCTGCCTCTTTAATAGGTTCTGACGTTTCTCGCAATCCACCAGATTCTGTTGCCTCAATCTCTTCTTCAACATCAAACTCATCACCTAAAACTTCACCCTCATGTAATTGTGTAAGCAATGTCTCCTGTGTGATCGTACCTGCTGTATAAAGCTGCAACAATGATTGGATCTCTTGCGGTTCTAGTCTTTGTGCCACAAAATCTCTATTAACAAAACAACTTCCAGCATCACTAACAAGATATTGTCCATGAAACTGTAAGCAGTTATCAATCATATCTTGCATCTGCTGTGCAATAACCATCATCGTGCTATCACCTTGGCTGCGGTCTATTTTTTTAGATTCTGCCGTTTCTGCACTTAACTTCTGACCAAGGATACTTGCCAAACCTAATTCATTGATTTGTTTCTCTACACGATCAATCTGTTCAAACTGTGCATTAAAACTATTACCATTAGGCTCAATATATTCGGCTCTGCCTTCTGCTGGAAATGCAATCGCTTCTCCTGGGCCTGCACTAACTTCCTCGCTACTTTGTGGAAATCCAAAAAATGCCAACATCGGCACACTAGAAATATGTAACTGGTTTGATAGGTCTGATTGTAATTGATAAGACTTAAGATTTAATTCTGCAATATCAGCCATTGGTGGCCTTGACTCTAGAAAATTAATCTTGTTTGCATAAGCAACAGAAAAAGGTATTTCAGGTAAACTCATTGTCCCTTCATCAAACTTTACATATTCATTGTTTTTACCTTTGCGGTGTATCTCATAAGCACCAGGGGTTAACAATCTGACCTGTTCTACAACCTTTTCTCCATACAATCCTTCAGGTTCAAATACCTTTTCTAATAATCTTAGCTGTGTAAGTTTTAACTTACCCTCTGACATCTCTGACCTCCAACCCAAAATTTGACGGGGTGTGTAAGTAATCCAGTAAGGTCTACCTGATTGTCCAGCTGCAGGTGCATCTACTAAAACACCAACATGACCATAACGAATCATTTTTCTTGCAGTTTCATATGTCCATACATTTAGATCATTACCCTCTAAGTCAACATCAAACATATGTAGCCTTATGTCATCGCTTGTCTCATTTAATCTCACAGGTTTACGAACCAACATACCAGCCAATAATTTCTCTAATCTGACAAAATATGGTGGACAGACACTTCTAGCCAAACGATTGTCAAAAGACTCATCTAGCTCTCTAGGTTCTTGTGGTAAATATTTTCTATGACGACTTCTCATCTGATATGTGCCACCAATCAAATCTTCTATCAAAGGCCAGTGAGGTTCTTGTGCAAACCATGCGTTATTAGGATCTATTATTGTCGTTCCAACTGCTGACTTCTGCCTGTTGTAATGGTTATAACCTGAATACATTTTAAGAGTCCATTAATACTACTAACTATAGTTTAAAGAATAATACTAATAAAGCCTAATTCCAGTACCTTTACCAGAACGGAAATATAATGGATTAAATTCACGCCAAATTAAATAACCAAGGCTATCTAAAATGTGGTCATAGCCATTCTGTTTATCAGGTTCTCCTGTCCTCTCATCATATGCCTGTAATTCAAAACATTCTATTAAGGTTCTGCAACAGGGGCTAATCGCCAAGCGGACTTCCCCTTTGCCGTTCTTGAGAAGAGCATTAACAGCCGAGACTCTATCTTTGATTGGCGGGTTCGACCTTGGCGACATATTGGTAAAGCCGTAAGATTCGAGAATGGATATATCGGTTGCTGAAGCATTTGTAGAACGATTACCTCCTGAAGCGTCTGGGTAAACTAAAATCTTTTGATTTGGATACCTTCTCAATAGCTCTTGTGCCATTGCATCAGTATCGTGCATTTTAGTAATTTCATCTATTATGACTAACTTATTGCCATCACGCACCCCTATGACAGAGTTTGTGTTGCTTACGTTAAAATCGAGTCCAACTCTTAAAATTTCATTCTTATAACTTGGCAGTTGATCGCATACATGAATATTCCTATCAAAGCGATTATATACAGCAGACATAGTAAGGTTCACAAATTCTCCATTGAGATACGCTTTTATTAATTGGTCAGGATAATTTTGTTTTAATGATTCAATAAATCCTTCTGGAAGATATTTATTATCTTCAGTTCTTGCTTGTATCAAATTAGTATCAGGTTTCGGATCTTTTTTAAATGTTTCAAATGCCCAACCATGACCTTCTGGAGTTGTTGTTGCATAAAACTGTTGAACATTGCCTGATCTAAGTCTTGCAAGAGCCATGTTCATTGCACTCTCCGCATCTCTTTTTGGGATAGTGTCTGCCTCATCAAATCCAACTGCACATAAATTTTGGCCTCGCAAGCGTTGATATGTCAGCATCGTTCTAAGCAAAATCGTATGTGTGCCTTCTTCAAATTCCAAAGTAAATGAAGGCAAAGGAGATGCTCTATAAGAAAAAGGTATTTGCCACTGGTCAAACAGTTCATTACAAGTTCTCACAAGTATATCAATCAACATGGCATGAGTTGGCTCAAAAAGTGCTGAAACATTACCAATATTCATCGCTGCAATTATTGTTGCTTTTGCAACCAATCCAACTGTCTTACCAGCACCAAAACCACAGACCAATGCAAGTTTACGGTGTTGCATATCATTGCAAAATTTTTCTTGATGAGGAAGTAGATCCTCATAAATTCTATCTATTGCTTGTTGTGCAGTAGGAAGATTATACGCACCAACTTGGTATAAAACTTTTCCAGGTTGTACTGTATCTAAAATACTCACGAAATAATCTGTGCAAGTTTAGCTGCTGTATTGATTGCACCTAGAGCAATATGTAAATGCCCTTTTTCTCTTGCTTCCATCTGTAACGTTGCAGCCTGCGCTAAAAGATTTGCCACCATTTCGGGTCTTTCCATATCCCAATCGGCTTTCATTTCGGCTCTTGCAATCTCTAGATATTTATCTGCTGTTTTAGAACTGACCCCCCAATTTTTGGAAGCATATGTAACGCAATCGGATCTACGGCCACCTTTAGCGATGATCTCGCCAAGCTTGCGTGACCTGATAACAGTTTCTATTTTTGTACCTTTTTTAGCCATTACTTAGATGTTACACGGAAAAGCGAGAATATGAATATTTATTAATTTTGAGACTCATTTGAGATTAGGCAAGTGTTCCCACGTTCCCGATGTTCCCACCTTTGCACCAAACTTACCTCGCGTTATATTTATCCCTTATATTCCGTATATATACTATATATATATTTATATACTATATACTAGGAACATAAGGAACATATATATATATAGTAGTTATAGAGAGGGTTTTGAGCGTTCCCGAAGGTAGGAACAGGGTAGGAACACTAAGGAACATCAGGAGGATTTTTGAAACCAGACCCATTTCGGTGTTCCCATCACTCTTTTCTTTTTTCGATCATATTTGAGACTGCGTAAGATTTGACTGACGGTCATCATGTCACTTTTAGTTTGTCTTTCGATAGGTTTTTCAATAGCATCTGTTAACAAAACTTCAATAGTAATATCTTTAACTGAGTTGGAGGGATCATTCAACCAATGACTTATAACGGATGACCAAGGAGAATCAACCATGTAAGATAAATTTTCCTTTTCAATCTGATGCTCCTCTTCATATGAGAGGAAATGAGGTTCATTATTTTTAAAGGCATGAATTGCAGCCGACCAAAGAGCATCACGTTCTAATTGAAGGCCATCAAGATCAATAGATTTTGCAGTGCAGGGTATGACATGAAAGCGTCTGTTACCAGTGTCATCAATTAGTAAACCTGATTCTTTGTTACTGCTTCCTACGATGATGCCACGCCTGGGCCATTCTTCAACAGCTTTACCATATGGAACTCTGAGAAGATCTGTTGACCTTGATAAAAAAGCTTTTACCACCCCTGCGTGTTTACGGCTTGTAATCCCGTCAATTTCGCTCCATTCCATTCCCCATGAACGATGTAGGACAAGAAGATCATCTTTTGAAGAAATATCACCGAGAGCATCTGAAAAGAAAGGGCCAAACAGTGTCTGCCAAAATGATGATTTTTTTATCCCCTGCGAACCCTGCAAGACGGTGGCGGTATCATGTTTACAACCTGGCATATAAACTCTTCTTACTGCATTTATTAAAGTAAGTTTGAGCATGGTGTCATATATTGTCGGTTCGGTAAGGCTTTGATCCTGTGGCCTTAGATATGTTGATGCCAAAGATTCAATGTAAGCTGGTTGGATTTCGTTGTAGCAGTGATCAAGATAAAGCTTTACAGGATCATATTCATTTTCATGAGCTACTTTAAGGAGACAATCAACTGCCATTTCTTTTGGCACTTTATAACCAAGTTCTGCGAGGGTAAGATAAAAAATTTCAATATTTTTTATAACTTTGCCATCCATTTCTATTGAATGGGAGAAGGTATTAAATCTAATTTCTTGTTTAAGGTTGCGTAAAAAGTTTATAAGTTCCTGTGAAGTTAATTGTTCTAATTTACGAGGAACAGGAGTTGATTCTTCTTTTGGTTCTATTGATGTTGGAAAAATGCGTGGTGGTGGAGTCCAACCATCTTCGGAGGCAAACTTCTGGAGAGTACCGAGAGAAACACCTGATGACTTGAAGGATGACCATTTCTTTTCACATTCTCCTGATTTATATTTGCTATTCTTCTGTGATAACTGTTCCCAATCGGACAGTAAGGAATCATCCCCTACTGAATGAGCAGCCATACCAATTTTGACCCATGTATCGTAATCATCCAAACGATTTGGATTTATTGATTGGAGAAGAGAACGTGCTTTATCTGTATTTGAATTAAGGGTTTGTATCTGTGGTATTTTTTTCTTTTTCGGCTCCATCATCTTTTCGATAATGGCGAAAGGAGCTTTTGCAATTTCAAGATCAGAGGGTGAACGACCATCCATCCACCTGTAACCGTCAGTTTTTGGATGTTTACCAGATACTATGGATTGCGTACCATTCCACCGTAGTTCTATTTGTTCAACAGAACCATCTTCATCTTTTACACCTGTCTGAAATTTTCGTGTCTTAATCTTTGACCAATATTTTTCTGGAACTTGGTAAATTATTTGAAATCTACCGACCCGACCTGATGTGACCATCCATGATGGTGGCAATGAGGAAAGAGAAAAACCCCACTCACCTAATATCTTCCCTGCTGATGGGCCATCATGGTCTAGGAAGAGTAGGCCACCTGAAGGAACACCACAGCAGACACCAATACCTGTAGATCTGTTGGAGGAAATTTCTTTGAATAGTTGTGAACGTGTAAGAGGATTATTTTGCCAATCATTTTGATATGGCCTTTTATTTTGAACGGCAACAAAACCCCAGTGCTTTGGCAAGCGAAACAATTCTTCTTTTGTATCCATTGTTATGCAGCCTGCTCCATTCTTTCAGCAACTATTAATCTGAGTAAACAAGATCTTGATTCAGAACCTTTATTATCATCAAGCCATTTTATCTGACCCTGGGAGAGTTGAATATTGATTGTTTTTAAAATTTGCTCTTGTTCCATATCTAGGGTTGTTTATGTGTAACTATAGGGTAAGATACCACCATATACAGTATGTGCAATGGTTCAATTACGAAACTATCAAAAAGTAGCAAGTAGAAAGTTGACCAGGCTTTGTCAGATAAAAAAATGCGCATATCTAAGTGGCGAATGTAGAACAGGTAAGACAATGGTTGCATTATCTGTTGTCAGAAATATGGCACTTGAAAAGGTGTTGGTAATTACTAAGAAAAAAGCAATACCAAGTATTGAGAGTGATATAAGAAAGATGAATCTTGAAAAGGTAGTATCTGTCACTAACTTTGAGATGTTAAAGAAGTTTAGAGGATCTAGCTGGAATATGATCATCGTTGACGAAGCCCATAGTGTTGGTGCATTTCCAAAACCATCGCAGAGATATCTGAATATCTTGAAACTTAGATATAACAGCATCATTCTGATGAGTGGAACACCAAGCCCTGAAAGCTTCAGCCAACTTTATCACCAATGGTCATTGACACCATTTTTATGGAGTCATTATCAGAACTTTTACAGATGGGCCAGTGATTATGTAGATGTAAAGGAAAAAAGAGTTGGTACTGGTATTGTCATAAAAGATTATTCAGATGCAAGACAAAGCAGAATATTGAAGGATATTGAACCTTATACGGTACAGATGACTCAGAAGGAGGCAGGTTTTACTCAGGAAGTTGAGGAGAAAGTGCATTTGGTGAAGATGTCTAGGAGGACTTATAGATTGGCATTACGGATTATAAAAAATGGTGTAATAGGTAAACCTGGAAGAAGATCAGTTGTTGCAGATACTGGAGCAAAGGTTATGAGCAAGTTACGTCAGATTTATAATGGTCATGTAATAACAGAAAGACATGGAGCAATAGTTTTTGATAAAAGTAAGGCTGATTATATAAAAAACAACTTCAATGGAAGGATCGCCATTTTATATTGCTTCATTGCAGAAGGCAAAATGCTGAGAGAATATTTTGGTGATCGTGCAACAGATGACCCAGATGTTTTTAATGCCGTCAGCGATTCTGTTTTTATCGGTCAGGTCAAGAGTTGCAGAGAAGGTGTTAATTTAAGTAGTGCCGATAATCTTATATTTCTTGGGATAGATTATTCTGCATTAAGTTATTTGCAGGGCAGGGAAAGAGCAAGTTTTCTTGGCAGGGATAGAAAAAATAAAATACATTATATTTTTGCAGAGAAGGGAATCGAGCCAAAAGTATATGATGTTGTTAAATTAAAGGAAAGCTATACGATCAAGCATTATAGAAATGACAGAAGCTCAATATCAGAAGAAGCTGATCGACAAGCACGAGAAAGAAGGGTGGACAGTAATCAAGTTAATTATGTGCAACAAAGCTGGTTTACCTGATTTGGTATGTATGAAACCAGATGAGGTCAAGTTTATTGAGGTCAAAGGGCCGAAGGGAAGATTAAGTGAAATCCAGAAATATAGGATTGAGGAGTTGAAGGAAAAAGGATTCGATGTAAAAGTAATGAAACCTTGTTGACAGTTGTTGATTCTTGTGTTTATAATGGAGGTATAGCAACCCCACTAACACAATGGCAAAAGCAAGAACACTTACATTCACTTTTCCAGATGGAAAGATCAGGAAAGTAAGAACAGCAAGAAATTACAGTCACGCTGTTAAAGCTACTTTCAGAGTTCAAAGTAAATTTGCATACAATGGCAAATATTATTTAGCTACAGAA
>VTLG01015392.1_pt1 | contig 11973 bp, 15 predicted proteins | sample 4694571 | NCBI WGS metagenome assembly VTLG01 (sample SAMN12604809, study PRJNA352737) | marine metagenome | biome: ENVO:00000447; feature: ENVO:00000209|ENVO:00000569|ENVO:01000036; material: ENVO:00002151; isolation source: viral sequences binned using virsorter ... | reverse complement strand
TAAGAATAGATCAAAAAATAAATAGTATTATACAAAATAACCCAGACATTGATGTAGAAGAATTACTCAGGTACAAAGGTCAGTTAGACCAGACATTCTTTGAAACAATCCGTAAGAATGAAGTTAATAACAGAGTTGCTACTTTTAGAGAAGTAGTAAGAACAACAATGTTTGATAAGACATCCCCTACATACCAAAGTTTATTTAGGCTTTACTCAGGTGATGATAAGGCTACTCCAATAGACTTTAACAAAAACTTCTACAGCATTCTAGGAACACTTACAGATCAAGGTATGGCAGAGGGTCTTACTAGGGAACAATCTGTCAATGTAGCACTTAAAGAAATTATTGGTGTGGCTTATACATTTGATAACGCTAACTCTAATAGTGGTAGAATTATCGATGAAGAAGAGAAGTTGTACATAACCAATATTATTGGTGCTTTGCAGGATAAAGTTACAGATCCTAGAGTTTTAAAATCTGGTTCTATGCTGATGGATAATAATCAGTACAGAGAATTTATATTTGAGAATATAGAGAAACTAGATTTGATGCTTGAAAATGGAGAGAAAGAAGATGAAGCAGAAGCTAAGAAGACTGCAAAGAAGGAAATGAATAAATGGATGTTAGATACTATTTTTGACATCAAATATCCTAAAGATAGAGAAAATGGTATTGAAACAATAGAGCAGTTACAAAGAAAGTTACAACAAGGTGCAAATTCAAGTTGGAGTCAGTATTACGATTTAAATACAAACGTACTAACAAACTTATTTAATACACAAAAAACTCAAGGTGGGTTAGGTGATACTGCACAATATAGAGAAGCAATACGTCATGCTCACTTTGGTACTAATGGTATAACCCCAGGCGAATATTTAAAAGATGCTAGTTTTCTTTTAAAGAAATACCCAAAGTTAAATGCTACACAGGAAAGAGAAGTAGTAAGACAAATGATGTCTTCTATTTCTGATAAAAGTTCTTCTAGGATTTATGCTAAAAGATGGTCTGATAAATTGTCTGATATGTTGGTTGGTAATACTGCTATGTTTGAGGCATTAATTAAAACCAATAAAGGATTGAGAAATACATACGATAAATTATTTGATGACTACAGAGTAAAAGCAGAAATAATAGAAAGAGATTTTAAAAATGTAGGGGCAGATGTTAAATCAGAACAGTATGAAAAATTGTTTAAAGAGTTAGAAGAGGGAATGGATGGGATGTTAAAAACATACTTTGAGAATGAAAAAGCACAAACAGTTATAGATGTAGATAATTTAGAAACTTTACCAGATTGGCTTACAGAAAAAGACGAAGAAACTGGATTACCAGAAACTTTGTATATGGCTTATTTCTTAGAGAGAAAACCACAATTATTCCAAGATGCTTTTCCAGAAATGGATCAAACACCTTTTACTAAACTGTTTGCTAAATCAAAAGCTAGAGCAAGAAATAATCCAGATTTAACAGAAGATCAAGCAGTAAAGGATGATTTTGAATACCTTCAGCTTATAGCATTTGGGGTAATACCAGATGCTAAAACAAAACCTGAATTATCCTATAGTAAATGGGAAGAGAAATTATACGAAAAAAAAGGTATTGGGTTTGTTAATAGTCTGAATAGGTCTGCTTTAGATATAATGAAAAATATATTAGTAGAATTACTTCCACAAGAACCAATGTTTCAACCTAGGTAACTAAATGAGTACACAATCTTCTATAGCTGATGTTTACTTAGATAATTTTACTAGCACACCTACATTTGAAGACAATCAAAATCAGTACGAAGAACTTACTAGACCAGAAATCCCTAACTCTTTTTTTAACAATATAGAAGTAGCTGGTGATGACGATAATTCGTTCTTTTCAGAATCTATTGGACAAGTTGCTGGAGGGTTTATTGATGGTCTTAATGAAATGGGAACCTTCCTTAATTGGGCTTCTGGTCTTGATGTTTCTTTACCTAATGTATCCGTTGGTGGTTATGATTTAGTAGTCGATGGTAGACTTAATACTACTGATGCACCAGAAACGGGTGTAGGTGGTTTTATAAGAGGATTAAGTCAATTTGGTGCTGGTTTAATTCCTGGGTTAGGGGTCGCTAAATTAGCTAAGTTAAACAATCCTGTTCTTAGATCATTAGTAGCTGGTGGTGTAGCAGACTTTAGTGCTTTTGGTGCAAATGATCCTAGGTTGGCAAACTTTCTTAGAGAGTACGGAGAGTTAAATGATCCTATTACTAAATGGTTATCGGCCCCACTAGATGATGAAGAGAAAGATAATGAGTTTGTAGGTAGGTTAAAGAACTCAATAGAAGGTGCAGGGTTAGGTGTAGCATTCGAAGGAATATTAGGTGGATTGCGTTGGGTTAAAAAGGGAGCGCACCGAACTAGAAGACAAGTAGAAGAAGGATTACTTGATGAAGGTGAAACATTACCAGATGAGCCATTATTAAAAGAAACTACACCAGAAGAAGAGGGTTTTTCTCAACAAATGATGGACAATATGTTCAAGAGGAAAACAGCAGAAGAATTAGGAGATCCAGAAGAGTTAGACATATTTAGAGGTTTAAGTGATGAAGTAAAAGCAGAGTTAGGTGACAGGGATCTAGATTTTAATGCTTACCTAAGAACAGATAAAAAAGATTTAGGAATCAACTTAGATACAATCCAGAGTGATGAGGATATACAAAAGACATTAGGTGCGTTGACTGATGCTTTTGATGATTTACTAGTTAAAGGTAGGCAAGGTACTGGTGCTACTGAAACACTAGTAAATAAGAAGACAGGAAAAGTAAGAGAAGGTGGTTTGTCATTTAAGAGGACAGGGCAAAGAGCAGAAGCCTATATAAAACAAATGGCAAAGAATACTCAAAGCTCAGTAGACCAATTAAATAGTTTGTACAGAGATGTAAATGGATTGACTACTAGGATACGAGCATCAGAAGCATTAATGGAAGTCTCAGCAAAGAAGTTATATGAACTTGCTGAGTTTGTTAGAAATGACTCTGTTCATCCAGACTTCCAAGGATTAGCTGATGGTATGGTAAGAACCAAAATAGCATACCAAATGGCTAAAACTAGAAATGCTGGGATTGTGTCACAGATATTAGGTGTACGAAGTGAAATAGGTAGAGCATTGAATGCTTATAAGATTACTGGTGTCAGTCAGTCAGCCAAAGATTTCCAAGCAAAATTCTTCATAGACCAAATAGATCCTACTGGTGAATTAAAAAGAGAAGCAGATCGATTACTACAACATAAAGATAAAGATAATCGAACTGTTATGGCTACTGCTATTTCTAAAGGTTATGCACCTACGTTCCTTGGTAAAGTAGGGCAATCCCTTAGACAGATTTACATCAACGGATTACTTAGTGGTATCGATAGTACCATTGCTAACTCAATGGGTAATGGTATGGCTTTGTCGTTTACTACCTTAGAAAGAAAGATAGCATCTCAGTACAATACTTTGTTTTCCAATAGTAGTGAACAAGGTGTACAAGCTATAGAAGTAGCAGGGTTAGTTAAGGGGTTCCAGATGACTATTGGCGATTCTTGGAAAGTAGCAAAAGAAGCATTTATTATGGATGCACCTTCTGAAAAAGCATGGGTTAAACAAGAACTAGCACAAAGAAATGTAATTACATCTGAGAACTTTAGCAATTACATCAATCCTTCAGGTTTGTTTGGTACTTTTATTGACCATTTGGGAACTGTATCTAGATTCCCTTCAAGGTTAATGTTGTCTAGTGACGAAGTATTTAGATCCCTTTCATATAGAATGGAGCAGTCAGCACAAGCCTATGTCTATGCTAGGAAAGTTGCTGGTAACGATACCAAACTATTCCATCGGGTACACAAGGAAGTAATGAATATGACTCCGCAACAATTGCGAGAGTTTAAAGATATGGAGGGAATAGACTTAGAAGCACAAAAAGCAACACTAGAAGCTATTTTTGCTACTCCACAATCTAACCCATTAGTAAAAACTGTAGATAAATTAAGAGGACAAATACCTTTAGGTTTAGGTCATGTATATATTCCGTTCTTTAACACCATTATGAATATTCTTAGGTTCTCTGGTGAAAGGACATTGGGTGCTAACTTCTTATTTAAACGATCTAGAGAAGGATTATTAGGTGATCATGGACTTAGGGGTAGGCAAATGGAACTGGCAAAACTCACTACTGGTTCTGCTATGTACACTTCTGCTTATATGCTTGCTGATTCAGGTCTTATCTCAGGGTCTTTACCAGAGGATATTAATCTTAAAAGAAACCTTCTTGACAAAGGTGCAACGCCTTACGCATTTGTAACACCTTTTGGATATATACCTTTTAACAGGCTTGACCCCATAGGAACCATGTTGGGGTTTGCGGCGGATACCAACAATTTAGTAAGAATTTTTAATGATCCTAATTACTTTACACCAAAAGAATCAGAACTAGTAAATAGTAAATTTGATACACTTAGAGGTCAGTTTTTATATCAAATGATGGAACTGATGCAGGACAAAGCAATGCTAAAAGGTTTTGCTGAGATAATGTCTTTATTTTCTGGTGATCCTCTTAATAGAAAAGATTTCCTCAAAAAATTAGCTAATTCATACAATCCTCTTGTTACTTTTTATTCTGGATTTAGAGGTGATGTAGCAAGAAGTGGAAATTTATTACAAAACCAAACTGGATCTGCTGATTTTCTTACGGATTTGTACACAGATTTCTATAACAGAAACCCAGAAATACTAGAAGGTTTAGGACCAATTCCAGGTTACAAACCTAAAGGATTCTCAGGTAAGTTATACCCAAAGTTAGATTATGTTGGTAAACCAGTAAGAGCATCAACATTAGGTAATACTGCTTCTGGTAGGTTCTGGCACGTAGCACAAAACTTAATTTCTCCAGCACCAGTAAGACCAAAAAATAAAAGTAAACTGATAAATAAAATTACTGAATTAGGAGTAAGAGCAACCCCACCTTCTAAATGGAAAACTGTAAATTTTAGAGGACAGTTTGACACTCATAAAATAGCTTTAACTTCTGAGGAACAGTATTACTTTGCTAAAACTGCTGGTGATCTTAATAGACAATACTTAGAACCTTTGGTAACCCAGAGTTTCTTTAAGTCTATGCCAGAAGGAACACAAAGATCCTTCCTACAAAATTCATTAAGAAAACACAGACAGATAGCTAAACAAATGTTATTCAGTCGTTTCCCTAGACTTAGGAAAACAGAATTAGAATTTAAACAACTAGACATCCAACGATTACAACGTCCTTCAAGAACCAATCCAGCATTCCTTAGATAATGGCTTTTTCATTTGACGAACATACTACTGCTAATGGTACAAGCTACGCTTACACCTTTGATGCAGTAACACATAACACCACCAATATTAAAGTAACAATAGGTGGAAAACATTTATTTGATGGTGTTACTAAATACAATACAAATACAAGACTGCCAGATGATAATGGGTCTGTACAATCTGTAGAATATACGCTTACTGGAGATTCTACTGGAGGCACTATTACTATAAATAGTAATGTAAATATTACTGGTGTTGTAACAAATGGAGTACCTACTTTATCTTCTAATCAGATCCTTAGAATTTTTAGACAGACTAATAGATTAACCCCTGAAGTATCCTTTAGTTCTGATTCTGTTCTTACTGATACGGATCTTAACAAGTCCAACAACCAAGCACGTTTTCTGTCATTAGAAGCAGTAGATAGAGCAGACGAAAGTATTTCTATTGATGCTAATAACTCTGCTAGATACAACGTGCAGATAGAAGGTGCTAATAAACGTATTTTTGGTATAGCTGATCCAGTAGATGATAGCGATGCAGTAAACCGAGGTTTTATTACCACTAATTTAACCAAGATTACTGAAGTTGAAGCTATTAAAACACAAGTTACACAAGTAGCTAATTTAGAAAATGGAACTACGGCTACTAATGCAATAACTAATGTTGCTGGTAAGACTGCTGAGATAGGAAGGTTGGGAACTCCAGATGCAGTAGCAGACATGGTATTGTTAGGAACTCAAGACGTAGTAGACGATTTAGCTTTGTTAGCACATCAGACTGTTAAAGATGACATGGCTTTGTTAGCGGATAATGCAGTTATTACTGATATGGGTATATTAGGTACAAATGAAAACGTATCTAACATGGATACTTGTGCTGATAATATTAACAATGTAAATGCAGTTGCTTTAACTGTAGCAGGGTCACAAACATATGTAGTAACAGTAACTAATCCAGGGTCAGGAAACGTATTTGTATTAGATGGAACTAACAACCCTGCTATTACTTTAACAAAAGGGTTTACCTATACTTTTGATCAATCACACTCTAGTAACTCAGGTCACACTTTAAAAATTAGAGATGATGATGACAACGAGTATACCAATGGGGTTACATTAACAGGAACTCCAGGACAATCAGGTGCAAAAACTGTATTTGTTGTACCTGCTAATGCTCCAACAACAGGACTTAGGTATTATTGCGTAGCACACTTAGAAGGTATGGGTAACACAATTACAACAGCAAACAATGACTTAGGTGAAGTAGCTTCTATTGGAGCATCTAACCTCAACACAGTAGCAACTAATGCAGAAGGTACTAGTTTGGCCCTCGCAATAGCACTTGGATAATATATGGCAAACACATTTAAAAATTCTTGGAAAGAAAATGTAAACCATTCGGCAACGGATGATGTTTATACTGCACCTTCCGCTACAACTTCTATTGTTATCGGTCTTACTTTATCAAACAGTAGTGCAAACGACATAACTGCTACTGTTTCTTTAACTGATAGTAGCGATTCTAATAATGACATTGTGTTCCTCAATGCGGTAAATATCCCTAAGAATACTGCATTGGAAATCATGAGAGGAAATAAAATAGTATTAGAAACTAGCGACAAAATAAAAGTACAAGCAAGTAGTGCAAGTAGTCTTAATGTTTTTACAACTATCCTAGAGATTACCTAATGAGTGGAATGTACACTTCTGGTCTTATTGGACTAACAGAAGAAAATGTAGGCATAGATCGTAGGTTTTACACAAACAGTACAGATACTAATCCTACAAGAGCAGTTAGTTATAACAATGGTAGGGTAGATGTTTATCTCAATGGTGTGAAGCTGGTAGGAAACCATGCTGGTAACAGCAACCATGATTATACAATGGACAATGTTACTGGTACTGGAACTACTATTACTTTAGTAACAGGGGTGGCATTAGTGGCTTCTGATGTATTAGAATTAGTAGGTTACGTTAGTAACTCAAGTAACACAGTACAGACATTTAATTTTAATGTCACTACCAACACTACCGCATTTACTGCTTCTCATACTGCATCCAGCTTAGTCAACGTCTATCTCAATGGGGTTTTACTAGATAGTTCTGATTACACGCTTAATGGTACAGATACAGTTACATTAGGTAGCAATGCTGTTAATGGTGACGTAGTAGCAATACAAGTCATAGGTGCATTAGACTATGCTAACTTTGTTCCTGCTGGTGGTGGAACATTCTCTGGAAATGTTTCTTTTGGTGATAACAACATAACCAATGTTGGTTCAATAGCACTCGATAGTATATCGGCAGATGGTTCAAGCATTACCATAAATAGTGATATGGAAACTGCAACAAACAAAAAGATAAAACAAAAAGGAGCATTCATGCAATCAAGCACACATCAATCTTTAGTATTAGGATATTAATATGTCTGGAATACCAAGTGGAAACGGAACAGAAGTTTTAAAAAATAACATTATTCAGCATGGAGGTACTGGAGAAAGCACCTTAATAACTGGTGAACCAAACCATATATACACAGTGTTATCTATAATAGCGTTTAATGATGCCAGTAGTGCTAAAGATTTAAATATTTATATTGATAAACAAAATGCTGGTACAAACTATTATCTAATGGCAGGAAGTGGGTCATCGGTAGCATCAAAACAAACATTTGTTTGGAATGATAAATTTGTTTTATACACGACAGACAGACTTCATTGCACATCAGCTAGTGGGTCAGATTTTGAAATAATAGTTTCATACATAGAACAGGATTGGAGCTAGTATGAGTGGATTAGTTGGACAAGTAGGTGCTAGGTCAGGGGTTGTAGGATCGACTACTGATAGCACACAGTTAGATTTTGAACAAGGAACTTGGACTCCTGGTATTACTGGTGCAACATTATTTGGTACACCAAGTGGTGCTCCAAGTGGTACTTATACAAAAGTTGGAAATGTAGTTAGTGTTTTTGCAACATTTACTAATGTTGAAATAACTAGCGTTTCTGGTTATGCCTATATTACTGGTTTGCCATTTAACACTACTGCTACTTCAGCAGGTCACACGGCCCACAATAATATGTCAACTGTTTCGCAATTTTTAATTAGTGGTTCAGGTGCATTAGCGACTGCAGATAATTCACTAGGAACAACAAATGCTTGGCATGCTGGGTCAGGTAAATACCTAAATTTTCAGGCAACGTACCAAACAAGCTAAAAACAATACTTACGAGACTAAATGAGCTTATCAAAACAAACTAAAACAGACAAAATAGAAACAGTAGCAGTATTAGATCACTACGTTCTACAATGTAGAGATAAAATTTCTGTTATAGAAAATGGATCTGAATTATCCGCCAGTTTTCATCGTTACGTTCTTAACCCAGATGCAGATGTTTCCACAATAACCGATCCAGTAGTTCTAGCCCAATTTAATGCAGTTATGACTGATGAAATAAAAGCAAACTACCAGACATTCTTAGCATCTCAAACGGAGGAAAGCGGTGAGTAGGGCTAGAGATTTAGCCAACTATGGCGATGGTATAGATACATCAAGCATTACTTCTGGTACTTTTGCTGATGCTAGGATTGCACAAAGTAATGTTACACAACATGAAGGAAGCATTGATGCTTTGGCTTCTAATCCTACGATTACGTTAGGGTCTAATACGACTATTTCAAAATCTGGAATGGTTATTCAGGCACTTATTGATGATTATTATATTGGTGGTCCAGTAGTTGTAACCGATGATGTTATTGATGATTATTTAGGCTCTAATTTACAGGTCACAATTACACCTACAACAAATGGTAATAAATTATTTGTTCAATGCTTTGTTTGTGATGTTTATGCACAGGGTGATGCAACAGCGGGTTTAAATGCTGGTTTTAGGTATCATTCAGATTTTAGTGGTTCAAATGGAACAAAAATTGGTGCAAGGGATTATATTGGTGATCATCAAGGTTATGGTCATGGTGGGCTTCTTACCAATATGACCTATTCAGTATCTGCAACTATTGGAACAGATGCCCCTTCTGCGGGATCAGCAAGTATTATAAGACCATTTTTTGAAGGACAAGCTGGAGACATGAAAATTTCTGCAAATGGAGCTTCAGGGTTTGGAGGGTTTTCGCTACTTGTTATGGAGATTAAATCATGAATTTAGATAAACCAAGATATTTAGATGCAATTAAAGAATTAGTTGGTGGAAAAATTGGAGGCTATAGTGATGGGCCAATCGAAAAAATAAAATTCTTTGATGAACAAACACCACCAACAGAAGAAGCAATACAAGCAAAACTAACTGAACTCCAAGCCGACTACGATGCCAAACAGTATCAACGTGACAGAAAACTAGAATACCCTTCAATCGAAGAATTAGTAGTCGCTTTGTACGATGAGTCAGACAAGGCATCGATTATAGAAAGACGAAATCAAGTAAAAGCAAAATATCCTAAACCTGAGTAAATATGGCAACAACTAAAGCGACAACACTAGCACATACATTAGGTGGAATTTCAGGAAGTATTGAAACTGCTGAGATTAATAGGCTTGATGGTGTTAATGCAGATATTCAAACACAATTAGATAATCTCAATACTGCCAAAGCACCCAAAGCGTCACCAGCATTTACTGGTACACCCACAGGGCTTACTAAAAATCATGTGGGGTTAGGTAATGTTGATAACGTAGCAGATGCTAGTCAGACTTCATTAGGTGTTGTTTCAGATTATGTTGAAATTAGTGGGTCAAATGCAACTAATTATACAATATCAAGTGGAAATGCAAGATTTGGTCGTGCTAAGTTTACAGGTATTGCCCATAACACTGCTACCAGTATACTAAGTGGATATGGAGGAAGTTTAGCATTAGTTAAAACTAATAACAGTAACAGTGGGCACAATATTCAACAAACTTTTTTAGTAACTCACGCATGGACTTCAGCATCTGTTTTGTTTTCCCAAAATTATGGGGGTGGGTATACTGTAACTACTTTTAGTGCTTCAAGTGGAGTTTTAAAAATATCTCATAATAGAACTAATGGAATTATTTATGCTACTGTTACTTCCCTTCTTAATGCTCACTCTTAGAAAAATTTAATATGGCAAATAGTTTTACAATTACAAAAATAACACCTAATGGTGATAATTCAATAATTGACTGGAGTTATGGTGAAAATAACAAAGTAAGCATGGGTAGTTCAGTCGCTAATCTTTCACCACTTCCAGAAGAAGATCGTCAAAATTTTGATATTGTTGGACCTTGGCTAAAAAATGAAATCGGAAGTGAATTTTTTATTCAAATGGATGCTGATCTTCTTGCAGATGAAGGACCACCAACATGAGTGGACATCACGTAAACCCTGCGGATCAGCAATACTATAACTATCCAACACAAGCAACAGAAGTTATGCCAGAATTAAGTGCTTTAAGTAATGTTATAATGGAACTAGGTATACCAGCGTGTGTTATTATAGCTAGTTTTTGGTTTATTAAATATACTACGGATCAAGGAAGAAAAGAACGTGAACAATTTTGGGCTAAAGATGCTGAGAATGATGCTAAAATTATGCAACTAGTAGAAAAGTCCTCTGATGCTATTATGTCAATGAAAATAGCACTAGAACAAAATACCCAAGCAATGCGTGAACTTACTAGAGCAAAATGACCCCAGAGGAAATAACTTCTTCTATTGAAGTTAAATTTAGTTTGTTTGAGGAAGAAATATTAAACTATAAGCAAACTAGCAAAACTTCTCATTGGTTTAATGCTATAAAAATTATTCGGGATATAGCAGATCAAATAGATGACCTTGAGTTAAAAACAGAAGCCAAAGTAAATTAAAATGGAAGAAATAATAGAAAAGAAAACTGTAAAAGGTAATCCTAATCCACCTAAAACTATGAGCGTTAATGAAAAAATTACTGTTGCTCGTTTTTATGGTAGGTTATTTATTTCTTTTTTAGCATTTGGTATATTTAGTTACATAGTTCATATGATGCTAATTGCTGATCAAGAAATGGCACAATCAAGTCGTGATTTGCTTAATATACTTATAGGTAGTTTTATTAGTGTAATTAGTGGTATAGCTACGTTTTATTTTAATGGTGACTCTGATTTAATGTCTGAAGACAAGTCACCGCAACCCCCAAAGGAAGGAAGTGATGGAAGCGATCCTGCTTAATTTTGTTAAAAATATGATTGCATCAAAGTTTACTGAATTAACTGCTAATCAAGCAGAGAATATAATGAATCAAACGATGTCTTCAAAAGAAGTGCAAGCTATAGATAAAAAAGTAGAAGCAATGAAAGATAATGCACATAAATCCTTAAAGGAACTAATATGGGGATGATTACAGATCATTTCTCAGAGAATGAGATGAAATGTAAAAGTTCTGGTGACTGTAAAATGGTCCCTGAGTTTATGGAAGCACTAGAAGCAATTAGGGTAGACTTAGGTAAACCTATGATTGTTTCTAGTGGTTATCGTTGTCCTGAATATAATGACCAAGTATCTAGTTCTGGTTTAACTGGTCCTCATACTACTGGAAGAGCAGTAGATATAGTATGTAGTGGAGGGGATGCACTTAAATTAATTGAACTAGGTTTAAAACATGGGATGACAGGGATTGGTGTATCGCAAAAAGGTGATCACAGT
>VTLG01013700.1_pt1 | contig 11974 bp, 9 predicted proteins | sample 4694571 | NCBI WGS metagenome assembly VTLG01 (sample SAMN12604809, study PRJNA352737) | marine metagenome | biome: ENVO:00000447; feature: ENVO:00000209|ENVO:00000569|ENVO:01000036; material: ENVO:00002151; isolation source: viral sequences binned using virsorter ... | reverse complement strand
TCCTTTGTGATTTTATTCTATTAGATGGAAAGCTAAGCCTAAAGCCAGCAGTACCTGTAAATTCAAGCGGACAGATAAGCCTAGAAGCCGTTGAAATAAAGCAGTTATTTACTACTGGAAATATTTTAGAGGATACTTTTAAGATTGAATACCTAGACGCTTCAGAGAGGAATGGATTTAAAACTATTATTCGTTACAGGGAAGAGAAAAAGAATCAATTACCATTAGAAAGAACAGTTACCGTAAGGAGAGCCGAAGGTGATGGTGAACTTATGATAGAGACCTTTGACCTGACTGGATTTTGCACTTCAAGGGATCATGCGGAATTGGTGGGTAAATATTTCTTAGCTCTTAGACATCATGTAAAACATACTTGTTCCTTTCAAACTACACCTTATGGATTAGATTTAGCACCTGGAGATTATATAAGGGTTACGACAGAAAGCTCTCCTTATAATGCTGCAAACAATGGAACTGTTTCAGCATCAGGAGTAATAACTAGTGCTACAACTCTAGAAAATGGAGAATACAATGTCCTTTATTATTCAACTTCAACTGACGATGCAGATATAGAAGAATCCACCATGCAAGTCTCAGATGGCAAGGTGACTGACTCTAAATTCAATAGTTCCATTTTCTCCGTAGTTAGTACGACAAACTCTCAAAATGTCTACAGAGTAGAGCAATTGACTTTAAATCAGGAAAACACTGTAGAGATTGTGGCCTCTGAGTTCCCTTGTGATGAAGGGTTAGTTAGTCTTATGGCACGAGATCTGCGTAGCTCTTCTGTCTTTACTGTATCCAGTTAATGGCATTCCCTTCTATTGCACCTAGTTCCCGAAATTTCTCCCCTGGGAATTATCCAATTAAAACTTTCAAAGCTCAATCAGGCGCGGAGACAAGGGTCTTGTATGGCTCAAAACGAACAGGAATGCAGCTTGCCTTGAGCTACAAGAATATTTCTGATGCCAATGCAGAGCTTTTCTTAGATCATTTCGACGACATGAAAGGCACTTATACGACTTTTGATATTGTGATAGAAGGAGTTAGTCCTGATGTGAAGTCAGGATGGAAAGGAAATGCAGATGCTATTGGTGCTGGTGCTTCAGGGAATGCTTACCGTTACGCTAGTCCGCCAAAAGTCACTCAAGTAAAGCCTGGTATTAGCAATGTTCAGGTCAACCTTGTCGGTGTCCTTTAAACTGTATTTACGGAGGTTGACTAATGGCTAAGGCTTACACAGGAAGAGATGGATCACTACAACTCAGTGACGTTGACCAAGTAAAGGTCAAGAGCTGGAGCCTTTCGGCTGAGTTGAATTTACTTGACACAACTACATTGTCAGAGAGTGTTCGCAGTTATGCACCAGGAGTTCAGTCTTTTAATGGTTCAGCAAATCTTCTTTATTACAAGCAAGATGACGGGACGAATGATGCCAGCGCACTTTTAAGAAAGCTTGTCAAAACAGGAACAGATGGAGTTGCTTCTACTGATACCGTTACTTTGACTTTAAGGTTGGCAGACGGTACGAGTTATTCCGATGTAAAGATGAATGCCTATATAACAGGAGTAAATATAGGAGTCAGTACTGGGGACATTGTTTCCACTGATATCACGTTCCAAGCAACAGGTGCGCTGCCAACAGCGACTCTCTAACAAATGGCTATTTATCTTGGGTCGAGGGGCCGCGTTGAACTACAGAGAACCTTTGGTAGTCGAGAGATTGTCACTACAATTGATGATGCTGAAGTTGTCGCGACAAAGAAAAGGCTTGGCTTTGATTTAGCAAGTAGAGGAGATGTAAGTGAATTAATAACAGGAGATGAATTAGAAATAAGAGCTGATAGCAATCTCGTATTCATTAGTGGATATACAAGTGTAAAAAGTGGCAAATTCTTCATTCACTGCGATGAGCTGGGCGGTATCAGGCTCTATGCGACCTATGCACATGCTGTATCAGGTGGAACCACTAATGCAATCTCTTTAGTAGCTCAGTCGGCAGGTTGGTCACTTGATGTTCGCCTTACTGTTCAAAATGCAATTCATAGAATTCTTGGCCAGGTCACTTCCTATGAATTGAATACATCTGCTGCTGTCGTTGATACGACTGCACTTTCCGAAGATTTTAGAAATAGCATCAGTGGAATTCTTAGTGGATCAGGCCGCTTAGAAGCACTTTGGGACTACCGTGATACGACTGGTAGTGGTGAATATGAAACGGCTCAATATCTTCATCAGTTGATTCTTCGCTCTGAAATAGGAAGTGCTTTTAATGCACATTTCTATTTAAAAGTTGATGGATACGATCCAAGTGGGGCTGGATCAAGCGTAGCTAATGATGTTATTTGGTATGACGTTCAGGGTGTCATTACTAATACTGCTATTGGTTTTGATATGTCTCAAGCTGTCAAGATGACTGCTGATTTTGTTACGACAGGAAAGATAAACCTGAAGGTAATGACTGCCGCTGAATACAAACTTCTTCAGGAGAACACCGACTTTATACTTCTCGAACAGGACGCGACTGCTAACCTGTTGCTTGAAGCTGATTAAAGGACTTTACGGAGGTTAGTGCCGAATGGCTGACGCAAAAATTTCGGCCCTCACCGAGGTAACCGGAAACAATTTAGATGACGATGATGTTCTTGCCATTGTCAATAGTACTGAGACTAAGAAAGTCAAATTCAAAGAGCTAATCAGTACTGCTGGATTAAACAAGTTAAGTGGAACGCCAATACCTTCAGCCAAGGTTGCTTTTGCGAGTGGAGCGATAGTTGAAGCTTCCATGGCCGCAAACAGCGTAAACACGGCTGCCGTAAAAGATGACAACATCACAGGTGCGAAATTAGCTAATAGTTCTACTGCTTTATTTGCTGCTACCGCTCCAACTGCTGAGTTCACAGGACAGTTCTGGGTAGATACAGATGACAACAAGGTTTATATCTGGGATGGGTCTAGCTGGGATGCAATCGTTGCTGGTACGACAACGATCTCTGGATCAACCAGTGGGATTATCAATATTGTCTCCACAGCATCTGGAACGACATACACCATCAGTGCGACGGTTGACGACACAGATGCAGGTGGAAAATTTTTGGCGGGCCCTGCGGGATCGGCGGGTGCTGTAAGTGCAAGAACAATTGCAGGTAGCGATCTCCCCGATCCAACGACGTCAGCGAAAGGCGGGGTCATTATTAACGGTAATGGTCTGACTCAATCAAGTGGGACTATCAAGATTGACAATACAGTTACAGCAAGCGGCGGCACGAGATCATTAGTTACCTACGACGCTAATGGACTAGTTACTTCTGGATCAGCTATCGCGACTGGAGACCTCCCAGTGGCGACATCAAGTGCGGTTGGAGGCGTCAAACCAGGAACAGGACTAAGTGTTAGTGGTTCAGGAGAACTCACCATAACGAACTCAGTCAGTGCAGGGACTTATACAAAGATCACTGTGGATGCTGATGGCCTAGCGACGGCTGGCACCACGCTTGCGGATTCAGACCTCCCCAATCACTCAGCCGCACTATTAACCTCTGGAACTTTACCAATAGCACGCATCGCTGATGATGCAATAACGGCCGCAAAGATGGCCAATTCATCTACCTGCGTTGTTCAATCTATAGCCCAGGCGGGTTTTCCTACAGCCGCATTTACTGGACAATTACTGTTCGACTCGGTTGCTGAAGATGCCTATCTGTGGGACGGCAATGCTTGGCAGGCGATTACCACCTTGACCAAGGGAAGTCTCGTGAATGGAGGTACATTTAACGCATCAACTTCTAAGATGGCAAGTGTTACTACAGCAGGTAGTGCAGCTGGTCTAGTAGTTGGTTCAAATTTACCTACTCCAAGTGAAACAACTGATGGAGTCTATGTAGTTGTAGCAACGGGAGGCACGCCTTCTGCACCAGCTCCAGTTGTTGCACTTAACCCTCCTGATTATGTTTTAGGCGTTACAAATGCATCTGGGTCTAGCTGGAATGAGATCGATCTTTCTGCAACTGTAAGTGGTCAGACTGCTAGCAATGTATCGTTCACTCCATATGGCCAAGTTTCGTCAACAAATACACAAGATGCGTTAGAAGAATTAGAGACAGAAAAGATGCCCAAATCAGGGGGCACTTTTACGGGAGCAGTAGAAATAGGGCATGGAGGTTCTTTATCTTTTGAAGGCGCAACAAATGATGCTTATGAAACAAGTTTTGCGATAACAGATCCTACTGCTGATCGCACAATCACACTTCCTAATGCATCAGGAACGGTGTTATTAGCAGGTGGAGCGTCAATCGTAGCGGCCGACATAAGTGCTTCTGCTGCGATTGCTTACACCCAATTAGCAGCATTAGCAGATGGCAAGATCCTCGTTGGCAACGGCTCTAACGTTCCAACTGCTGTTACACCTTCTGGTGATGTAACTGTTAGTAACGCGGGTGCAATGACCGTTACTTCAGGTTCAACAAGTGCAGCCGGAAAATTACAATTAAGTGATGCAACTAACTCGACCAGTACGTCGCTCGCCGCTACCGCCAACGCAGTCAAAACATCTAAGGACGCGGCGGATGCAGCAGCAACAACAGCAAACGCAGCTATCCCGAAAGCTGGAGGAACCTTCACCGGTGATGTAAATCTTGGTGTAGACGATACAGGCGTAGACCTGAAATTATTCGGAGCTACGGCTTCTGCTTATGTTTTGTGGGACGCATCAGACGATGCATTAAAAACAGGCGGTACGGCGACTATCGATATTGTTAAGGACAAACTGAAAATAGGTGGAACTGCAGTAACGACAACAGCTGCAGAATTAAATGTTTTAGATGGAATCCCTGGAACATTAACTGCAACTGAATTGGGGTATGTCGATGGAGTTACTTCTGCAATTCAGACACAATTCACAGGAAAAGCTGCCTTAGCAGGAGCAACTTTTACAGGCAATGTGAACCTAGGTGTAGACGACACAGGAGTAGATCTAAAACTCTTTGGTGCTACAGCAGGTGCATACCTCTTATGGGATGAATCAGATGACACCTTGAAAACAGGTGGTGGAGCTTTTGTAGATATTGTCAAAGATAAATTAAAGATCGGTGGAACCGCAGTTACAACAACCGCTGCTGAGCTAAATCTTCTGGATGGCAAAACAGCAATAGGCGATGCTGCACTTGGAACTGCACAGACCTTTACAGCTACTCAGTCAGGGACCATCACCTCTATTAGTTATGCAAGCACCGTTACGTTAAACCTCAACACGACAAATAACTTTGAGATTGGGCAGTTGACTGGAGCGTTCACCCTTGCTAATCCATCAGCCTTAACAGCAGGTGCAAGCGGAATGATCAAGATTACGCAGCACAGCTCATCTCCTGTTACGCCTGGCTGGGGAACCTACTGGCATTTTCCTGGAGGATCTGCTGCTGCAAACCTCACTCAAACTGCTGGAGCGATCGACATATTGGTTTATACCGTATTGAGTAGTACCTCGATAGCATGTGACTTAATCAAGGATGTTAAGGATTGACTTATGGGAATTCCTGGAGGCATTAATCCACTCTTACTAAGAAGGGCAGCGACTGATGCTGGAGAGGCAGCTGCCTATCAAATCGAGCAAAGTATTAGGTTTAATTCAGGTGATAGCCCTCAAATTTTAAGAATTCCGTCTGGTAGCGGTGATCGTAGGAGATACACATATTCTTTTTGGTTTAAAGCTTGTACCAATAAAGCTAATCATCAATATCTTTTTACGACCGACTATGGTTCCCCGTCTTTCGTCAGAATATTATCTACCGGTGATTCTAGGCCATGCAAATTTCAAGTTGTTGATGATCAGATGGGTTGGGGTCGTATTGTCGATCGAGTTATAAAAGACCCCGCCGCATGGTGGAACCTCGTTGTAGCAGTAGACAGCACTCTTAGCAGTACTTCTGTAAGTAATGGTCGGGTAAAAATCTATCTCAATGGTGAATTACAAACTAACTTTACAGGAACTTCTAATGTCCCAAGCCAAAATGCACAAGGGATATTTAACTGTGGTGGTCAAACAATTTATATTGGAACTGAAAATGGATCTAGTAATTTCTTCGATGGATACATTGCAGACCTTCAGATAATTGATGGAGTGCAATTAGGCCCAGGGGCATTTGGAAAATTTACAGTCCCTGGAGCGTGGGATCCTATTGAATTTGCTCTTCCAGCTCCTAATAAAAACATTACATGGAGTAGTAGTTCTGATGATAATGGTCTTAGGTCTGGAGGTACATGGGCTCAATTATTTGATGGAAGCACAAGCACTTTCGTCACGATAGATAAGAGTACAAATTATGCAGTTGCTTTAGACAGTAAAACGATTACATGTAATGCAAGTGTAGGAGTTTACACAATTACAGGTAACAGTGTTCCAACAATGAAGGTTACAAATACCGATGATTCTGTGCATATATTTGATGGTGTAAATAATGGTGATTGGACAGACTATGCGCATAGTGGAACAATAAAAAAGATAGAGCTTGCTTATATCGGAGGATCTGGATCTGCAAATAATTTTTATGGTTTAAGAGTTGATGGTGTCACTCTTATAGACGGTAAAACTGACCCAAGCGGTTCAGGTAAAAACAATCCTAATGATGGAACTCAATGGAGTAAGGCAACTGTCTCTGGAGCTGGCTCACCTATTAGTGATTTAGATCATGCATTTGATGATGATTATTCTACTTTGATCTCCGACTCTGGAGGTGTCGATGCTGAATACGTTATTACTCTACCCAAATCAATACCCAATGTATCTCTAGTAGAAGTAATGCCAGGTTCCGGCCAACCTAATGGCGCTAAGTTTAAATGTGATATTGGTGGAACGACACATACTTATACAGTTACTGGAGGATCTCACCCAACTTGGGTTCAAGTTTATAGTGGATCAGCTGGCACATTAACTGCAATTAGAGGACAACGTACTTCCAGCAATACTGGTGGTGCAATTATGGGTGTGAAGGTAAATGGTTATGTCTTAGTTGACAACAGAGTTAGCACTTCTTGTCACCTTAAGTTTAACGATGCAACAGCAACCAAAAACTTAGGATATTCACAAGTAATGAATACTGCTACAGGCGGTTTGCCGATATATGGCCCTGGAGCTAGTGATAGTAATAAATCTAATTTAGTTTTAGCCTTACCTGGTTTCGATCTAGCCGATCATCATCACACTATAAAAGGATCTGGATCTGCCAAAACAGTTACTAACGCTGGGGTATTAGTAGCAACAGATAAATTTAAACATTACGGATCATCGTTAAAATTTGTAGCTTCAGAATCAGATGATTTAGCTATCACTGGTGATGCCGATATGGCAATGGGAACAGGTGATTTCTGTATGGAGTTTTGGGTTTATAACACGAGTAACCATAACTATAATGCTTGGATATCTACTAGGAGTAGCAGTGCTTCTGAAGATGGTTTTGTTATTGCATCAAATTCTGGCGGATCTTGGTATGTCCATTCAAATGCAGCCGTAGCAGGTGCATATTCTGGGAATGAGGTTGTACCTCTAAATCATTGGACTCATATTGCATACACAAGAGATAGTGGAACACATCGGTTATTTGTAAATGGTGTGTCAACCCAGGAATCAACTACAAGTAGAGATTATACTAATGATGATCTATATATCAGTACTAACCACTTTGGTGGTGAGCATGTTACTGCTTGGATACAAGACCTTAGGGTGTACAAATCAGTTGCTAAATATACATCTAATTTTATACCTCCAGTTAGAAATGACTTTAGGTTATCCAACATAACTGAAGCTGATTCAAGTAATCCCGAGAATATAGATGTACTTGTAGATACTCCGACAAATTACCTGCCAACAGGGGGTGAGGATGACTTGGGCGGAGTAAGCAGAGGTAACTACTGTACTTTCAACACTCTTACAGGGGCGTCGATCACATATAGCAATGGAAATTTGCAGGCATCCTTACCAAGTTCTGGGGGTAATGGCCGTGGAACTATGGGTATGAGTTCCGGTAAGTTTTATTTTGAGGTTACAAAGCTTTCTGGTGGAGAACCTGGAATTGGCGTACACATTAAGGACAAAGGAACTTCAGGCGGAGATTATATTTATCACGGAAACGGCTATATGTACCCTGGTCCAAAGGGTCCGTATGGGACCATTGCCGTTGGTACGACTATTGGTGTAGGTGTAGATGTAGGAAATAGTTTGGCCCATTTCTACAGAGACGGTAGCTATAAAGACTCACATTCTTTATCTTCGAACGATAATGTTTTTGTTTATCTCACCTCCACTGGTGGCGGTGCGAATGTAGTTGCAGCCAACTTTGGACAAAGACCGTTTAAATACCAAAATGCTGGTACGAATAGACCTGCTGATGATTACAAAGCTCTATGTACCCAGAATATTGAGGATACTTTTGGAGCGAATGAAAATGAAGATGAAGACAAGAATGATCCCTCTAAATATTTTGATATAGCAACTTATATTGGTACTGCTACTTCCAGAGATATAACAGGTCTTGGATTTCAGCCTGATCTTGTCTGGATTAAATCGAGAGATGTTACTTATGACCACGCTTCTTTTGATAAAATCCGTGGAGTAAACAAACGCCTAAGAGTTAATAAAAGTGATCAAGAAGGCACAGATACACAGACTTTAACTGCTTTTAATTCTGATGGATATAAAACTGGCACTGATGAAGTCACAAACAAATACGGTGATAATTATGTGGCATGGATGTGGGACGCAGGGACATCAGCCGGAAGTAATAATGATGGTTCGATAAATGTCAGTTCAGGCCAAATGGTTAACACTACCTGCGGTTTTTCAATAACTCATTACACCGGAGATGGTGCAACTGATGCCACTGTTGGGCACGGGTTGGGTGTTACGCCTGCAATGGTCTGGATCAAGAAAGTAAATGGCAGCGGTGAATGGAAAGTATGGATGAAAGGGATGGATGCAGCCGGAGGCAAAATGCTCACACTGAGCCAAGATTATGCTGAGGGTACTAGCAGTTGGCAGGCTCCAACATCTACTCTTATTAAACCTGCTACGAGTGGGGATCAATACTTGAATGCCAGTGGATCTACTTATGTAGCCTACTGTTGGGCTGAGGTCGATGGGTTTTTCAAGACGGGCGAGTACGTTGCAGAGGGTTCGACCGATGGTCCATGGCACTGGTGTGGTTTTAGACCCCAATTCCTTATGGTGAAGATGAGCACAGCTGTAGGTAACTGGAATATATTTGATACAGAAAGGCAGCGTTACAACCAACAAGGCCCTTACCTTAGAGCTAATGGAAATTGGGCTGAAGGTAATGCACAAAGTGGAACATATGGCATTGCAGTAGACCTGTTAAGTAATGGATGGAAGAATAGAAGTGGTAGTGCTACAAATGACATTAATGACACAGGTCAAACCTTCCAGTGGTGTGCATTTGCTGAAAATCCGTTTAAAACGGCAAGAGCGATGTAGCCGTTAATTAAAACTTTCCCCTTCACACTTTTCATCATGGCTTGGCTTAGAAACGGACTTCCACAATCAGACACAGGATTTACTGTAGGTGATGTTAATTATCCTGCTAGATGGATTAAAAATGCATCTCAATCTGAACGGAATAACTTAAACATAACAGTTGCACCTGAACCAACACCCCATGACGGAAGATTTAGTTGGGGATGGGGGGATGATGGCACGGAGAATTGGAAAGATCTAACTGAGTTGAAAAAGCAGTGGTCAGATGACCAAGAAAATACAGCGAATATGATTCTTAGTTCATCTGATTGGAGAGTTATTAAGGCTCAAGAAACAAGTGGAACAGTTGCTTCTAAATGGCTTACTTATCGAGCTGCGGTAAGAACAGCTTGTAATAACCGTCAAACAGAAATAAATGCAGCCTCAACAGCAGCAGCTTTAAAAGCCATTCTTGCTGGTCCGTCTGTTGTCACCCAGAACAAGAAGGATTCAGATGGAAAAGATATTGAACACACAGATTCATTTGGGAGAAGTTTTGACCCTAAACAGTATGAACAAGAAGTAGTAGGGAACCCTGCACATTTAGAAGGAAAGCACCCTTGGCCAGAAGAGCCCTCTTAAACAATGCATCTATTCGCTAGCGTTTTAATTGCAATTGCTCTAGTAATTGGTTACAGCCTTTTATGGATGAGTAGCTTTGATCCTCATAGGTAGTTAGACTTTCACGGTCATTTCTCTTGTGAGGAGAGTTCTATGTCCAAATTTGGACTGGCAGTTTCTGCCTTGTTTATTGGTGGTTCGGCTGCTTATGCTGGCCCCTACGTTAATGTTGAAAACAATTCAGGCTTTTTAGGATCTGATTACGCAGGAAGCGTTACAGATTTAGCGATTGGTTATGACACCAATATTGGTGAGAATGCAACTCTTGGAGCGCAAATCGGCCCAGCTTTCGTCAATCCTGACGGAGATGTTGATGGTTCTACTGAAATTTCAGGCAAGATCTTTGGCAACATCGATCTAAACGAGAAGCTAAATCTCTATGGAGAATTGGCTGGTCTTACTTCTGAAAATACAGACAACATTTACAACTTAAAGGCTGGTGCAACCTGGCGCTTCTGAGTAGATTAAGGGCGTAGGCGTCATTAACCTACGCTCCTCACACACACAAAAATGCCCGCTATTCTGGTCATCGGTTAGCGGGCTTTTTAATTCTTATGCAAAAAGTATTTAACGCTTTCGCAACAGTGAGTCTGGTTATCGGAATTGGCACTGTCGGTTCTGGGATCTTTCTCTACAAATGGGCAACGAATCCAAAAACACACGAGCAACTACAACAAAAAGTAGTTGAAAGTGTAAAAGGCTCTCTGAAAATCCCAGGTGCAACTGGTGGAGCGATGCCTCTTGGAGGTAACAAAAAAGGCGCAAAACTTCCTTTCTAATGAAACCTCCTAGCCGTAATAGTTGCTGGAACTACAACGCAACTGTGACTCGTGTCGTCGATGGCGACACCTTTGATTGTGAGATTGATTTAGGTTTTGACCTAACAATTAAGCAACGTGTTCGAGTTGCTGGGGTGGATACTCCAGAAAAACGAACCAGAGATAAAGAAGAGAAAAAGTTAGGGTTAGATGCAACTCTTTGGCTTGAAGACAAACTGGCAGAAGGTGCTGCTGCTGGGCATGGACTCACTGTTCGTACTGAGTTGGATAAAGGAGCAACTGGAAAATATGGAAGATTATTGGGATGGTTATATATCGGCGATGCAGATCTCTCACTAAATGAGGAGATGATTCAGGAAGGATTTGCTTGGGAGTATGACGGGGGAACAAAGAGAAAAGATTTCGAGGAACTAAGAAAAATTAGGCGTTCTAAAGGAACAATGCCATCAATTGATGGACCTATTAATCCTCCTGAATCATCAGGGCCAGGTAGTCCTTTGATGAGTCCAACTGACTTCATTCCTTGACTGAAGTTATTGAACCTCAAATAAGGATAAGAAGTGTTCCTGATATAGAGGTTATTCCTCCGCCAATCATTATTGAACCTCCTGTTACTGGAGATATTCCTTGGGGTCTTCCAGTTATAGAGATGCCGTGCGCATTAACACGGGAGAAATATTCAGCTGGGACGTCTGATTACAACTTAGATCCAGATGGAAATTTAATTCTGTGTGAAGGAGGAGCCCCAGCTTTCTTTGCACCTGATTTAACACCAGGGATAAAGGTAGTTCCACAGGAACTGAAGGTATCGGACTACGTTAAAGATGAACAAGAACCAATAAAACCTGCAACTCCAAAAATAAAGATTCCTGAGATCCCACCAAGACCACCATGTCCTCCGATAGGTGCAATCCCTGTAGGCAGCATTGGTAAATATGGCCGAGGAAGGATCATTGCTTATAGAGAAGATCCAACAACAGGGAAATGTGTAACGGAATATGAGCCAGTCAAGATTATTGAGACAGTAGATCACCTAGCGCCTTCACCTGTATTG
>VTLG01008445.1_pt1 | contig 11974 bp, 25 predicted proteins | sample 4694571 | NCBI WGS metagenome assembly VTLG01 (sample SAMN12604809, study PRJNA352737) | marine metagenome | biome: ENVO:00000447; feature: ENVO:00000209|ENVO:00000569|ENVO:01000036; material: ENVO:00002151; isolation source: viral sequences binned using virsorter ... | reverse complement strand
CAGTACCTCCTTTGGTTTGGCAAAAAAGTCTCTATAAGTTTCATAATTTAAAATTATCAAGAAACCTGGATCCTCGTTTTTTTCTATTTTAACTTTTTTAACTTCGCCAGCAGCCTCTGCATAATCTTTAATAAAAAGTTTATGAGCTTCTGGAATAGTTGGTCCCATAAAAGTTTTCTCTCTTCCTGGGAGCTTATAAGTTACTACATACATTATTTAACCTCACTTTCTTTCCATGTGTTTCCATTAGCAATACATTTACCTAAACCAGTAAGAGCATAAGTTTTTCCCTCCTCTGGTTTATCATAAACAGTTTCTTTAGTTTTTTTTAAGCCATCTCCCGTATATTCATACTCAGTTATTTTAACTACTGGATCTGGTTTATTATTATAAACAACTTGAATTGGTTTTCTTTTTTTCACAATGCCTCCCTGGTTTTGTTTCTGATTTTTTTCGTAATTGAACATTACAATTTAAATATAGGTATTATTGTCAATATGTCAATGCCTTAGAAGGAATTAATTGACATTTAAGCAAATTAAAAATGGCGTAAAATGGCTGTTTACAGGGAGCCTGTATTGAAAAGTGTCTATATTTTATGAGCTTAAGCTACAGTATATTTGCTTTGCTCGTCTTGCAGCTGGATCACATCAATTAATTTTGAGTGTGCATCTTTAGAGAGAGCTGCTATTCCAGGAGGATAGACTCCTCCGTTTTTTCTCTTAAGCCTTGTTATCTTTTGATTCAGACTTTTTCTCTCTTTCTCCTTTTCCTGGATCTTTGTTTCCAGGTGTTGGTAGTGTGTTATCACTTGCAACCTCCTTCTTTGTGGTGCTGTGTTGATAGCTAATGGTATTCTCATCAACTATTATTTCCGCAGCTGAGCTTGGCACTACCTGCTTGGCAGCTGCGTTCAAAGAACTAAACCTTTCTTTAGAAGTAAAGTGGCAGGTTCCGCTCCAAGTTTTTAAATATTCTTTATGGGTGGTCATAATACATTTTAGCTAAGTCTTTATACTCTTTAACTTTTTTTTTTAATTCTATATTTTCTAATTTAATTTTTTTATATTCTTCGTTAAGATTTCTGAATGATTGGATAGCCTCTTTTAAATATCTAAGATCGTCTATTTTTTCTTCGTAAGAGTTATTCAACCAATATAACGCATCTTTAGGATTTTGCAACAGTAGGGAGCGCATGGTCATTCCAAACTTATCCATGCCTTGCTTACACCTGGTTAATATATCCGAGATCACCTCATTGGTGTTAGGATCTGGACTTAACTCTATTTTTTTATAGGGGTAGCTATCCTCAAACTTCTTGCTTTCCCTTTTAGATTTTTCAACCATCCTCTTTCTACTAATTGTTTAACGTATTCATATACGCTGTTTTTAGATTTAAGGTTTATCGCCATCTTCATCTCATCGTAAGATGGCGATATATTTTTCTTAGCAATATAGCTTTTAATAAACTTAAAAAGTTTTAATTGCTTTTCAGTTAAACCATATTGCATTTGTTTCCCCTAAAATTGATCCGCAAAACTATCAGCTGGTTTAGCTCCTGGAGCTACTCCTGTCTTTTTGATAGTAATTTTTAGATCTCTATTTTCCTGGATGTAAGCAGAGCCTTCGCACCACTTGCCATCTATCGTAAAATTTTTACGATAGTTTTTACCAGTTTTTTCATTTCTCTTTTCACTATCCACTAACACTAAATCTGGTCTCTTATCTCCAGGTTTCTTGTCGGGATTTCTTTTTAAAGAGAAAGTACAGATCCAGTTAGGATCCTTCGGTTTTTGAAAGTCAGCCATAAAATATTATCCTCCTATTAATTGCTGTTCTCTATTCTTAAAAGCCTTAACGATTTCGTTAAACTTTTTAGAATCTTGTTGCTTAAGCTCGGTTAAGTAAGCTTTGTTTTTGCTCGCGAGCTGAGTTAAATTTGCCTGTGAAGTTATATTTTTTATTCTCTCCAGGATTACTGAAGATAAATTAAGATCTACACCTGTGTTGGCATTAACATTATGTTGAATATTAGATAACTCTTCATCTGAATAGACGTTGCCATGAATACCTAAAGCTTTAAGGATTGCTCGATCAGCAGCTCTCTTCTCAGCTACAGCTACAGGAAAACTAAAATCATTATTAAGTGGAGAAACTTCTCCAAAAGAAAAAAACTTTTTTCCATTAAATTCGGCTACACCTTTTACTACTGCACAGCCTTTAGTTAGATCACAAAATTTAAGATCTATATTAGTTTCAATATTATATTTGTAAGCTAACTTTTCTACTTCCAAATGTTTAATAGCATACTTGCCATTATTTATTTTCCACATGCCACCTGTGCTTTTTAATTTAGCAATATCATTTTCAATTTTATTTATATTAATTACTTTACCCATAAATCCTTTCCATCATCCAGGCGATCTGAATAAGAAACGAGACCCGCTGCGGTATCTAAACTTATTAAATGCGCCTGGTTGATTTCATTCGCTAGGCTTTTTTTTAACATTACCAGGGAGAAAAAAAGCAAGGCACATAAAACTAAAAAATATGTATTGCCTTGACGTTTCCTACCGAATTTCTTTTTAAGAAGTATTTTTCCATAATCAATAGTATCTGTTGGATCTCTCCTCATAATCCTCCCATCAATTCAATAGATTCTATGACAACTATTATTCCTAGCTCTATAGCTAAGATCGTATGATAGATATGCCATACAACACCTCTTGATTTTAAATTTCTTTTCATGAGTCTAATTTCCATAATTTTTTTGCTGCATCTAAATGCTCTCCCATACCTTTCCAAAAAAAATGTGTAAAGTCGGGTGAGATCTCTTCTACCCAAGTAGATTTGCCAGCATGCTTAGCCATAATAGATTCTCTTTCATGAGCAATCCTAGACATTTTAGATAAATATAATTTTAAGTTTTCTGGTTTTAGATCATCGCAATTATCGGGAGTAAATATATTATACTTCTCCTCATTCATAACGACTAGGTGAGGTTTCTTTTTTTCATTACATGCAAAATAGTATGTAGCTACCTGCAAGACATGATCTTGCCATCCCATATAACCTTTATTAATATTTGGAAGAGAGTAGCTAACAGTTTTATCTTTTTTTGGTCTATTTTTTTTTCTGTGTTTTGTTTTAAATTCAACGAAAGCAACAGGATCTTCTATATCTACTCTGCCGCTTACTGGTAATATGCAATTCTTTAATGGAAGATTGATAGATCTCTCACATTCTGTTTCACCTTTTAAACCAACATCTTTCATAGCAGCTTTAAGTGTTGCATAAGATTTTGCCAATCCAGCTTTAGCTACTTCATAGTTTTTCTTATCTTCATCATCTACTGGTTTATAATAATTAAATGGTTCGCAGTTATCCGTTCCATGTTCTAATATTTTTTCAAAAATTTTTCTTTGTTTAGGTATAGGTTCTTTGGTTAATCCTTTACCTTTAATATATTTCCATTCATAATTACCAAACGTAAGCTTAAGCATTTCACCTAAGCAAGTACCAGTAAACATTTTAGCATTACCAGGTAAGTTTCTTCGTTCTTCTTGAGATAAATATAAATATTTGTAAGCCCAGAGACAAATCATGGAGTTGAGCTGAGTTGGGGACCAGTGATTTAATTTATAAAGCTCTACCCAGGATGGTAGATCTTGTATATTTTTTAAAAAATCTTCTTCTGTTTCAATCATTTAATTTCAAAGCAAATCAATAGAAATGACTATGAACAATAATGAAACACTGTCAATACGAAATATGGATATATAGGAACTTATCCCTTATTTGTTTATATGAGATAACAACTGAGGGTCGTATTTAACTTTAACTGGGGATGCTATTTCTAAATCTTCAAAATTTAAATTATTACACAAAGGATTAATTGGTTCATTAGTATAGCTATTAACTATATTTAATTTTCCAGTTCCTGTTGGTTTTAATAAAGCAATTAATGGAACACATTTTTGCTTAGTGTCTTTCATTTTATCTCTATTTTTTTTTATAAACTTTTCTGATGCTGTTAAATAACAAATCTTACCTACACAATTTTTAGTAAATTTTTTATTTTTTGGTATATCAAACAACCATATTTCTCCATCACTTGCAGTTCCAGGAGACTCCATTTGCACAGCTCTAATATTAGGGTGATAGTATTCGTATGGAATTTCTATTGGATGTTGTTCTTCAATACTTAAATCACGAACATAACCATCCCATCCACATTTAAATTTTAATGCTATATCTTTATGAGGTTTATAAATTTCTACTGGATGGCATTTTAAAACTTTAGCTATTGCCTCAGCATTATCCCAGGTAATTTCCCTGCTGTTTTTAGCCCAACGATTAACTGTAGTAGTATCTCTTTTTAAAATTTTAGCTAGCTGTCTTTGGTTCCAGCCTTTTTTTTCTAATAGGTTTTTAAGCAGTGCCATGGTTTCTTTTTCGTGTTCATGCTTTTTACCAGCTGTTTTTAATATATGTATGTTTGTTTTATCTATTGACATAATGTCAATATATAATCAATAGGGATGTATTTTGCAAGTGTGTATTTATACATAAACCACAAATTCCACAAATCTCCCCATTATCCACAAATAAACCCGTAATATATACAACCACGCATAGCATATTAACTTTTATACTTTGACGAATTAGCAAAAATACCTATAAGCGATCTATGACTTTAAACCAGTATCGAATTAAAAAAGGTTTTTCATATCAGCAGTTAGCAGCTTTTCTTGGAATTAAAGGATCTCCTGCATCTACAGTTTTTAGATGGATTAATGGTGAGAGAGTTCCAAAGAAATCTTCAATGAAATTAATAGAAAAGAAAACAGGCGGTAAAGTTAAGCCTTCAAGCTTTTATGGTTAGGAAAAAAAAAGGAAAAATTAAACTTACAGGAACAATTAATGACTACCCGCTGGTTTGTGTTACTTCTCATGATTGGATTAGCCACTCTGAGTGGGTGTCAATCAACAAAGCCAAACAATACGAGCCTTCCAAATGTTTTGCGATTGGTCATCAATTTAATAAAACAAGAACCAAGATCCAACTATTCTCAACCTGGAGCCAAGATGAAGATGGGCTTGAAGTTGGATCCATAGAGACAATACCTCGATCATGGACAATCACGATAAAGCGGATTTAATTATGAAAATACTACTGGTTATAATTGCTGGTTTTTACTTTTGGTTATTGTTTAATGAAAAAGCTTTTACAAGTGAACACGAAACATTTTGTAAATCCTATATGGTTTGGGTTCATGAATATCCTACAGCTCTTAATGCTGGTTGTTGTGAAATAAATCATCCCTCTAACAATATTTTAAAAGAAGGCTGGAAAGGAGAAAGCTTACTGAATTGTTATGGATAAAATACATAATATAGATTGTTTAGAGTTTATGAAGGGTATTAAAGATAACTCTTATGATGTTGTAATAACTTCACCACCTTACAATATTGGAAGAAATTATAATTTATACAATGATAACAGAAGTGATTATATTGAGTGGCAAAAACAAGTTTTTAATGAAGTATGTAGAGTTTTAAAATCTAATGGTCATTTGTTTTTAAATATTGCCTCAACAAAAAACGATCCTTTTGCTCCGTATAAAATTGCAGAAAAATTAAATTGGAAATTACAAAATAATATTATTTGGTGTAAAGCTATAGAAATTGATGGTTATGTAAGAGGCTATTCTACTCCTACATCTAGTAAAAGATATTTACAAAATGGCTGGGAGCATTTATTTCATTTTACTAAAAATGGTAATACAGAAATAGATTTAGAGTCTAGTGGAGTTCCTTATAATACTGATTATAACAATGCCGTTAGAAATGAAAAAAGAACGGGTAAGAATTGGCGACCAACTACTACTTGTTGGCATATAACTTATAAAAGCAAAGCTACCAAACAAATTACCAGGCAGATTACTGGAGATAAATTACACCCAGCAATATTCCCAAAAGCATTAGTTAAAAAATGTATTCAAATATCAGGTTTAAAGAAAGGAATTATTTTTGATCCTTTTAGTGGAACTGGCACGGCTTTAGTTGTTGCCAAAGAAATGGGTTTAGATTTTGTTGGGTGTGAAATAGATAAAGATTATTCTAATTTTGCCAATCAATTATTAAATAACAAAATATTATTTTAACTATGGATAAACTTACAGCGGCTTACGAGTTAATAAAAAGATTAAATAAAGATATTGAGAGATTAACTGAGGAGAATCTTAATTACGAAACAATTAACAAAGCTCACAAAGCATTAAATGGAGATCTAAGAAAAGAAATTGCTAAGCTACAGGAAGAAAAAAAGACGTTAGAAATTAAGACGCAAGAGCATTTTGAAGGATTCAGAAATAAGGGAGAACTCTAATTGGCAAGAGAAATATATTACAAGGATGTAAAGTTTTCAGCTTATGCTTTGTGGCATAGATCACTTCCAGAAAGATTGGGGATGATTGACATGGATGCGGTGGGAACTTGTTTAAAATGCAAAGCGCCATTGTATCTTGCTGAGACAGCTTTTGATGTTGGGCAAAAATTTAAAACAACAACGACTACAGCAGCTTTAGCAAATATGGCTGGTTTACCTTCATTCCTGGTTTTTTATAAAGTTGATGGATCTTCTATAACTTCTTTTAGGGTTCAGCAGCTCACACCTATTAAAACTGATGAGATGTTTATGCTGCCTTCAGGCTGGACTCAAGTTATGCAGCTCCTAAAGGAAAGACACGATATGATTTGTACTAAAAAGGATGCAAAGTGAAGGATTGGATTTTAGCTTTAATTGAACGCTACTCTAGCAAGGTTCATGTTTGGGCGTGGAATAAACGATGGAGTAAGCGAAAGCCTGGATCTTGGAAAAAAGGTTATGAAGAATGGAAGAAAGATCAATGAGCTTATTCTTTGTAGCTGATAATAAAGTTTTAGATGATGATAAGCTAAGCTCTAATGATAAGGTTATTTATTATAAGCTAGTATCTTATATGAACAGACATACTGGCAGCTGTTTTCCGCGCCACGCCACTATCTCTAAAGCTATTGGTTTAAGTCGTTCCACGATTTATCGCAGCGTACTCCACCTTGCCAAGCTGGGCTATGTTAAGGTGAAAAGGAAAAGCTCTACTAATGAGTATTATCTTCCTAAGCAAGTAATACTAGAGAATGCTAGAAAGAAACTCATTGTGGATAATTATGTGTCAAATAGATCGAATAATGTGTCATCCCTGACTGATATTAATAAAACTAAATATAACTATTATAGGAATAAAAATAATAGGAATTACTATAATAGATCATACTCCGATAGGGGGGTTGCAAATCATACTATTAAAACATTTGTCTATAAAGGGGAAACATATAAGAATATTGGAGAAGAGGGTCATTTTATGGAATTTTCAGGGAAAGATGGTAAAAGAATTAGAAAGCATAAATTTAAAGATATTATTGAGGTGATTAAGCCTCGAAAAAAGTTTAATGCCGCTGCAGAAAATAAGATGTTAGATGCAGCTAAGGCTAGTTAAATTAATAGATATATTTGAACACGCTGGAATGTGTGAAAGGTTAATGAGTAAACCTAAAGCACCTGGTACTCCTGCAATGTGGGATCTTCTTGATATGGCTTATGATGTTAAGGATATAGGTTATTATGAAAAAAAACCTTTAGAGCTTAGAGCAAATCCCAAACAAATGACATGCTGGGAGCTTGCTATTGATTTACTATTACTGATTGATTTAGAACAAAGAAGGCTTATTTGGGGAAGAGCCATGAGATTTTCTTGGGTAGCTTTGGGTCGTAAGTTTAGTATTCATAGAACAACTGCTAAAAAAAGATATATGACAGCTTTAATACACATGGAGCAACAAGCTAAATTAAATAAACTACTCGACAAGATTGATAAAATTAATTAAACAGGGGATTATAATGGAGGAAACGTATGTCTTTTATTACCTACCCGCAGTTCCTTCATGGCTGGCAAACCACTAAAAAAAATACAATGCGATTCTATCGCCAGGCATAGCGGTTTACGCTGCAGAGCAAAAGGATATTTAAAAAAAAGTGGTTTCTATCGATGCCGATTCCATGGAGGGATGGCGAATGGCGCTACAACATTAGAAGGAAAAATTAAAGCTTATAAGAATTTATTGCCGTTTAAAAATAAAACGGATGAAGAAATTAAAAAATGGATATTAAACAAGACGAAATCATCAGGCGTTTAGAACTCGGAGAGCCTTTAAGTAAGATCTGTCGAGATAGTACAATGCCTAGTCTTTCAACAGTTTATAAGGCTCAAAGAGAGGATGAAAAATTACAAAAAAAGATTAGGAATGCTAGAGAGACAGGTGTATATACTTTGCTTGATAAAATTGCTGAAGATATGGAAATTCCAAAGAGCAATCAAGAGATGCACTTCATTAAAGAAAAGTGGCAACATATAAGATGGATTGCGAGCAAGTTAGCAAGCAACGTCTTTGCGGATAAAACTAAATCAGAGATTAAACAAGACTTAACCATGAGTGTTAGCTGGGGGAAACCACATGATAAAAACAATTTATTACAAGCTAAAGAAGTTGTGGATCACATATCAAGTGTGGATGTTAAGGCAATACCTGGAACGAGCGGGGTTAATTCGAAAACATAAAAAGAAATAACCTTATCACTTCACCTGGTTAGCCTTGGATTCTTAGGTACATTACATGCGAATACAAAGTCTCGCGCGCGCGTATGATTTCTGAGATGTTCGCTATTTGTTCGTCAATGATTACTAATTGCAACCCAATGACTAACCCAATGATTAAAAAATTATTTAAATACATGACTTCACAACGGTTTAAGAAACCAATGACTATAAAAAAACGCAATAAATTGAAAAGTGAAAAGGGAAATGCGCAAGGGGGTATGCCCCGAAAAGCTGGCGCTGGGCGCAATATTTTTATATCTCCCGAATTAGACACTCACACGAACACACACACAGCTCAAGAATTTATTACAGCTTTAGTATTTGTTCAACCAGAGTCAAATAGCATGGTTGTTCATTTTAACGGATTTGAAAGCGAAGAACACTCTAAAGCTTTTGCGTCTAAGCTTATGAAAAAAGCTGGGATAGATTATCATGCAGCAGATGATTTATTTAATTTACCAACCATCCATTAAAAAAGGGAGAGACTATGAATATGTTAGGAATAATTCATGAGATTGAACATTTCTGGAGAGATCATAAAAAAGTTGTGATCGCTGTAGCTGTTATTCTTATTTTAGCTATTATAATCTAAATGCACGTTGAAATACCATATACTCCAAGGGAGCTGCAGAATAAATTACACGAAGATTTAAACAATTACAGATTTGCAGTTCTTGCTTGCCATCGGAGATTTGGTAAAACTGTAATGCTTATTAACCATCTTATTAGAGCAGCATTACAAAACAAATTAATTAATCCAAGATATGCTTATATTGCGCCAACATATAAGCAGGCTAAGAATATTGCCTGGGATTATTTAAAAATGTTTGCTGGATCCATACCAACGACAAGGTTTAACGAAACCGAATTAAGATGTGATTTACCAAATGGCGCAAGAATTACTTTACTCTCTTCAGAAAATCCTGACTCTCTTAGGGGTTTGGCATTAGATGGGGTTTGTATTGATGAGGTTGCACAAATAGAACCTAAGCTTTGGAATGAGATAATTAGACCAGCTCTTTCGGATCGTAAGGGTTTCTGTTATTTTATAGGCACACCAGCTGGAATGAGTAATTTATTTTACGAATTATATCAGCACGCAGTAGCAGATGATAAATGGTATGCTTATACAGCTCCTGCATCTAAAACTAAGATTATAGACCAGGAAGAATTAGACGCTGCTAAAAAGCAGATGGGAGATACTAAGTATCGCCAAGAATTTGAGTGCGATTGGGTTGCCAATATAGAAGGATCTATATACGGCAAGATTATGAAGAAACTTGAGGATAATAAGCAAATTACTTTAATGGCTTATGATCCAACTTTATTAGTTTCAACAGTTTTTGATATTGGAGTTGGAGATTCAACAGCTATTGTATTTTTTCAAAAGCTTGGTAATACAATAAGGATTATAGATTTTTACGAAAACAGAAGAGAAGGTTTACCGCACTATATACAAGTTCTTAAAGAAAAAGATTATATTTACGATAAACATTTTGCGCCTCACGATATTGAGGTTCAAGAATTTTCAAGCGGTAAAACGAGAAGAGAAGTGGCTTACCAATTAGGAATAAGATTTAGAATACTTCCTAAACTTCCTTTAGAAGATGGAATCCATAGTTTAAAAATGATTTTACCCAGATGTTATTTTAATCTGGATAAGACAAAACCATTAATAGATGCTTTAAGACATTATCATCGTAAGTATAATGAGAAGATGAAAATGTTTAATAATAAACCTGTTCATGATTGGAGCAGTCATGCTTGCGATGCAATGAGGTATTTAGCAATTTCTATTAATGATTATGAAGAAAAAAATAAAATAAGAGAAACAACAGCAATGAATGAATATAAAATACATGGGAGCATAAGATGAGTTTTTTAACACCAAAAATTCCTGCAATGCCTCCTATACCTCCAGTAGAACCTTTACCAACTCCACCTTCTTACGAAGATGAAGCTAGAAGAAAAAAGTCAGAAGAAGATGCAGCAAGAATACGAAGAGGAAGAACAGGTAGAAAACAAACTATTTTAACTTCAGCTCAAGGAGATGAGTCTGAGGCAGAAATCCAAAAGAAAACTTTATTAGGAGAATAATATGGGTGGACCAGTAAGAAGAATAGTAAGCAAACCGAAACCACCACCTGCACCAGCTTATGTTGCACCAAGCAGAACAGAGGTATCTCAAGCAACTGCAACCGATGTAACTCAAAGTACAAGAGGTAGAGGCAGATCTTCAATGATTGCAACTGGACCGCAAGGTTTAGGATCTGGAGATTTAAAATTACAAAAAAGAACTTTATTAGGATAATTTATGGAAATAACACCGAAGGCAAAAAAAGTTATTAGTACATTTGATTCATTAAAAAATCAAAGAGACACATGGGAGAATCATTGGCAGGATGTAGCAGATTATATGTTGCCAAGAAAAGCCGATATTACAGAAACAAGAACTAGAGGTGATAAGAGGCACGATCAAATTTATGATGGTACAGCTACTCACGCTTTAGAATTATTAGCAGCATCCCTTCATGGTATGCTTACTTCTACAACTTCATCTTGGTTTTCTTTAAAATTTAGAGATGATGTTATTGACCAGGATGACACTTCAAGAGAATGGTTAGAAAATTGTAATAAAGTAATGTTGCAAGCTTTCTCAAGATCTAACTTCCAACAAGAAATTTTTGAACTTTACCATGATCTTATAGCTTTTGGTACAGCAGGAATGTTTATTCAAAATGATGAAGAAGATGATTTAAGATTTAGAACTATTCATATTGCAGAATTATATATAGCTGAAAACCAAAAAGGAACTGTTGATACTGTTGTTAGAAAATTTAATCTAAAAGCAAAAGTATTGCCAGCGATGTTTCCTAAAGCTGAGTTTCCAAAAGAATTACAAGTCTTAATTAAAGACAAACCGCACGAAGATGTACCTATTCTTCATGCAGTGATGCCAAATGAGATGGGTGGTATTTATGAAAATAATATTAATAAACCTTTTACAAGTTGTTATATTCATAAATCTACAGGATTTCTTTTAAGCGAAAGTGGCTTTAATGATTTTCCTTATGTTGTTCCAAGATATTTAAAAGCATCTAATGAGATCTATGGAAGATCTCCTGCAATGAATGCTTTACCAGATGTGAAGATGTTAAATACAATGTCTAAGGTTTCTATTAAAGCAGCTCAAAAACAAATTGATCCACCTTTAATGGTTCCAGATGATGGATTTATATTACCCGTAAGAACTGTTCCTGGAGGATTAAACTATT
>VTLG01005547.1_pt1 | contig 11974 bp, 14 predicted proteins | sample 4694571 | NCBI WGS metagenome assembly VTLG01 (sample SAMN12604809, study PRJNA352737) | marine metagenome | biome: ENVO:00000447; feature: ENVO:00000209|ENVO:00000569|ENVO:01000036; material: ENVO:00002151; isolation source: viral sequences binned using virsorter ... | reverse complement strand
GGTCCAGGCCCTTGGTCCTAGGACCTCTAAACATGTTCACATGTTCCATGGTTCACGTATCATGGAGCTTGCTGCTTGCGGCTTGAAGCTTGACGCTTGTAGCTTGGGGCTTGACGCTTGTATTAAATATTTGAAGAACCTGAACTAGGTTCTGGTTTAGCTTGTGGCTTGGAGCTTGCAGCTTGATGCTTGTCGCTTGAAGCTTGTTGCTTGAGGCCCGGACCAGGCGAACGCGTTTTACACTCCGTCGAGTTTTTACCGCTAATTGCCTGATCCAGATTATTACGTAGCTTGCGTAATTCTTTATAATACTTTGGGTGTTTAAATTCCATTTTAATGTTGACCATATGATATATTTTTAATTTCTTTATTCCAGCAGTTTCTGCAGTCTTTGCATTCGTTGTCTTGCTTCGCGCTGGGGCATGTTGCGCCGCTTGTGACCACTGTTGATGTATGAGTCCAGCTTCCAGCTGCTGGCTGGTCAATCATTGGCATAGAAAATCTTATAACCAGATTATCCGGTGCCCTTGATACATGGTCCTTGATCCATGCTTCACGAGTCGGGAGCCAGTGACGCTTTGAAGGCGTCAACCTGCAGACTTCGTATATTTTATTTAAATGATCCAGATCCTGGACATCGCCTGAATCGTGCCATCTAAAGACATCGGGCTTTTTAGAATTAATTAAATGCGCCATAGCTTCAACCCATTGCGGGCTGCTTACAGCTGCCAGACGCCGGTACTGTGCATCCTGAACAACCTTAAACACATAACAACCCTTGAGCGCGTAACAATCGTAACATGTTGAGCCCTTAACCTGCCGGAGCTTGGAGCCTGTTTTGCATTCCTTCGCTGGTAGACCTATTGACCATCCCGGCATTTTTGAAGGCTTGCTTAAGCTGCCGCCTATTATTTTAAATGCTTCTTCTGTTTTCATTTATTAATACCTCCAAAGCGTCCCAGGCGTTGTTAGTTTCTTCTGTTGTGCTTTCTTCTTCTCCTGTATCGTAATTCATATTGTAATATTCTACAACATGATTTAAAATACTAATTGCTTCTTCTCTTGTTAGTTTATTTTTCATAATTAATTCTCCTTTATAATCCTATTACTATCACCTGAACCAGGAGCTGTCAAGCTTGACGCTTGACGCTTGCGGCTTGCCGCTTGCTGCTTGAAGCTTTTAAAAAACTTCTCACAGCTGGCCAGGTAAGCCGGCGGGAGCGTTGAATGCTCCCGCAGGAAATAGTGTGTTAAGTCGTTGTGTCTAATTCTCTTCACTTTGTAACATCTCTCTAGCTTCTCGAGCTGTATATTTCTTTTGATCTTCTTTTACCAGCCGCAGAATTTCTTCTAGAGCGTCTGCTATTCTTTTTAAATTATCATTGTCCATAATTATTCCTTTCTAAATTCATCCTACACTATCCTTCACCAGCTGTCAAGCTTGAAGCTTGAAGCTTGCCGCTTAATTCTTTCTTCTTTAGAATGATTTTTAGAATCATTCTAAACTGACCAGTAACCGCCCACTACTAGCTAACGCGGGATTCTGTTACTGATCCCAGATCCATCGTAGCTGTACCGCAATGCTGTACTAGATAACCAATGGATCAGGGATCAGTTCTGGTTGCAACAGGGTTGTCATTATATGTACACAACCAGAAGTTGTCCCAATTAAATACCTTTTAAGTCGTTAGTCTGCTCTTGCATTTTTAAGGATAGAATAATCCACCAACTTAAAATTAATTCAATTACTCCTATATAATCCCTTGACTTTTAAAAGTCAAGTGATATTAATACTTTATGCAAAATAAAAATACAGAAAGGAAACAAATGAGTAAAATAAGAATGAATACTGAATTTAGAAATAAGATTTTAAATCGGTATGTTGATAATGCTGAAACAGAAAACACGCAAGAACGAGAGGCATATCTTGGTGCAAGAGAACAAGTGGATAATATATATCCAAAAGCTTTTGAACTTGCGACAAGAGTTGTTGAAAGAGCATATCCACAAGAAGATGTTGCAACTTGTAAAATGTTAAAAGGAAAATATGGTAGTCCTTTAGATGTTGTAGCAAAAGATAAATGCTTTTATTTCTCTTATGCAAAAGATGAACTAGAAGAAGATGAAAACGAAGATGATAGAAATGTATCTGAACATTTTGATTTTGGTTTATTTGGTCGTGTTGGTGCTAATGAGTATGGTGATGAAACAGGAAAACAATTTGCTTATGCTTATAAGAGAGAAGAACTAAAAGCAAAAGAGTGTAATGCTGATATTCTTGCACAACAAAATGGTAAGGAAGAAAATCCACATAAAACTAAACACATTGAGGCAAATGATAAAGCTTTAGGATATTCAAGATATTCTAATTATAATTCTGATAGTGATAACAATGTTGGGATTACAAGAGAGTTTGATAGTCAATTTTATTTAGATATTATCGGAACATCACATTGTCGTTCAAGAACTATTGCTTGTACTAAAGAGGAATTTTTAATCTTTAAAATGTTAAAACAAGCAAAAGCAAATGTCATTACTTGTCATCAAAAATGGATTGATAGTATTGAAAAACAAAAACAAGCTATGAAAACAGGATTGAAAGCTTATAGATATTTAAGCGAGGGTGTTGAGTTGATGAAAGAACTTGGCATTGAAATTGACGAGGCAGAACTTGTTAGATGTAATTCAACAGGATTGACAATTTATAATCCTGTGAACTTGGCTAGTATGATTAAAGGCATGAAAAATACTACCATGACAAGAGAGCAAAAAATAGCAATCAGAAAGGAATATGAGGCACAACAAAAAGTAAATTAAGCTATTGACAGGGTTATCCTACTTATGATAGGATAACCCTAATTAACAGAAAGAAGAAATAAAATGGAAAACAACACACAATTTAGAATAACTTATTATTCTAACAAAGATAAAAAGCACATAACTAGAAATGCTAAATGGGACGAGAAATGTAAATTTTGGACTAGCAAACTTGGTGCAAAGTTAATGACATATTTTGACATGGACGCTCAAGGATATAGAACTGCTAAAGGTAGTTGGAAAGTGAGGTACTAATGACAAGTTTTGAATTTTACTGTTGCGTTGGTTTTTTTGGTTTAATAATGGGATTGGTGGTAGTAGCATGACAGATAAAGTTGATAGTGCAATCTACATTTATGATGTTGAGTTTAATAAGATTAAAACAATTAAACTAAAGACATTTTTAAAAAGAGTTAATCACACATTAAGAAACGAAAACCAGATTTACTTTGCTCTAAAAAATGACGCAATTAAATCTAGAGAGGAAGATAATGCCCAATAAACATTTTTGCCAAGGTCCTTGGTGTCATACATACCCAACATCAGATAGATTTCTAAAATCTAAAGGCATAATTCGTGGAAGATATGCGAGATTAAATAGAGATTACGATCACAGAAATAGTTATTATGGAATGCGAGATAAATACTTTTGTAGTCAAGGTTGCGAGAGTAATTGGTTATCTGTACACATGGAAGATATTGAACATGGTAGACCTATTGCATTTATTACACATAGAAGAATAACTGAGGGATATCAGAAAGTAACAGAAAAACATAGTTACGGGAGTTATTCATCTATTCAAAAAATACCTGTTGACAATGACAATGATAATGATAGGATTATCCCATAACAGAAAGAGGTAATATGACAACAGAAAGAACATACGAAAGAAAGAACAGATTCAACGGTGAGTCTGTTATGCTAACTAAAGAAGAAGCGAAGAAGCACGATGAAATATTCTTGCACGAGGTACAGGCTACAATCGAGGACGTAGAACTTGGCACAGGTGCGAGCAAGCATTGGCAACACATGAGAGATAAACTTTCATGGTTCATGAAACACAATGCAAAAGCTTATATGGTTCTGTTAGACTAGTCCCATTGCCCAGGCGCTAGCGCGCCTGGGCTCATACCCCTAGGGGTCCCCCATCAATCTTAAATAATCTCGAAACACGAAAAGCGATCCCCCTTTTTTAAAAAGGGGTCCCACTACTCTAGGTTGTATTGCTTGATTTAGACAGTCAAAGCTGGTAAAAACGTTTTCAACATCTTATAAAGGTGCAAAAAATTTTATAAAATTTTTTATGAATTTGGAAAAAGTAGATATTAGTAAGCTACCTGCTGACGTTAGAAAGAAGTTCTTGCAATTACAGGTAATGCATGCAGAGAAAAAAATACAGAATAAAGCTAAAAGTGATTTCTTAAGCTTTGTCAAATGTGTGTGGCCAGAATTTGTTGAAGGCGCGCATCACAGACACATAGCAGAAAAATTTAATAAGCTTGCAACAGGGGAAATTACCCGACTGATTGTCAATATGCCTCCACGTCATACGAAATCAGAGTTTGCATCTTATTTGTTACCAGCGTGGATGGTGGGCCGGCATCCAAAATTAAAAATAATTCAAGCAACGCACACTGGAGAACTTGCAATTAGGTTTGGTCGTAAGGCTAAGAACTTAATTGACTCCGAAGAGTATGCAAAAATTTTCAAAACTACACTACAAGAAGATAGCAAAGCCGCTGGTAGGTGGGAAACAGCACAAGGCGGGGAATATTTTGCAGCAGGTGTCGGCGGTGCCATCACCGGACGGGGTGCTGACTTATTAATAATTGACGATCCACATTCGGAGCAAGACGCATTGTCTCCTAATGCCATGGAAAATGCTTATGAGTGGTATACATCAGGTCCAAGACAACGTTTACAACCTGGCGCAAAAATAGTTTTAGTAATGACGCGTTGGTCAACAAAAGATTTGACCGGAAAATTGATTGCCAATCAAAAAGAAGTTAAAGGTGATCAATGGGACGTGGTCGAATTTCCAGCGATCATGGACCACGGAACTCATACAGTACCTGTTTGGCCAGAATATTGGAAATTAGATGAATTAGAAAAAGTAAAAGCAACTCTTCCAGTTGGAAAATGGAATGCACAATGGATGCAACAACCAACTTCTGAAGAAGGAGCAATAATTAAACGAGAATGGTGGGGTAAATACAACTCAGAGACAATTCCTAACCTGTATCATGTCATACAAAGTTACGATACTGCATTTTTAAAAAAAGAAACTGCCGATTACTCCGCAATTACGACTTGGGGAGTGTTTTATCCAAATGAAGACTCACCTGCTAACTTACTTTTACTTGATGCGATTAAAGGAAGGTATGAATTTCCAGAATTAAGGCGTTTAGCGCTTGAACAATACAAATATTGGAATCCTGAAACAGTTATCATTGAAGCAAAAGCTTCAGGACTGCCATTAACTTATGAACTTAGACAAATGGACATTCCAGTTGTCAATTTTACTCCATCTAAAGGAAACGATAAGCATGCTCGTGTAAATGCTGTTGCACCTTTGTTTGAAAGTGGTATAATCTGGGCTCCGGAGCAGAAATTTGCGGAAGAAGTCATTGAAGAATGCGCCGCATTCCCTTTTGGAGATCATGACGACTATGTCGACTCAATGACACAGGCTGTTATGCGATTCAGACAAGGTGGATTACTTAAACACCCTGAAGATTATGTAACAGACAACACGAAGCGTAGACTTCGGAAGGATTATTATTAATGACTATTATAACTAAAGGAATGGGTGTCATCATTAAAAAGCTTGGTAAAAGAAAAATTAGTCCAGCTTTAAAAGACGCACAAAAACAATTTAAAAAACTTTTAGATAAAAAGAAGGGCAAAGAATTAGATTTTGATGATGTAAAAAAATCTTATAAAATCTTTACTAAAAAATAATGACTCCGATCATTAGAAAATTTGTTTTGAAACTTTTGTCCAAGGACCGTGGTTCAGGGATCACGAGCATTCCAGGTAGTCAACATAGAATGATCCAAGAATCAATAATCATGGACACTCTATTAAAAAAAGGAGTTAATCCAGAAAGCATTACTTCAGAAGGAATGCTTCAATCTATTTTAAACGGAATTAAAAAAGAAGAAGCAATGATAGCAAGATCAAAAGCAGAAGCACAGAAAAATTTAGCAACTGTTATGGATATGAAGGGTAGAAAAATTAGACCTGGAGCAAAAATTACGGGTGGTGAAGAAGTAGTTGAAACAGAAGCAGAGATTGCTGAAAGATTAGGTAAAGGAAATAAACAAGCAGTTGAAAATATTAAAGAGAAACAACTTATAGAAAGTTTTGATCCTGATGATCCAGAAAATTTAATGGCATCAGGAGGCAGAGCAGGTTTCGCTGGTGGTGGCATGGGCCGTAGAGCATTTTTAAAATTGATGGCAGCGTTAGGCGCAACAGGTGCTGCAGCTAAAACTGGATTAGTAAGTTTGTTAGGTAAAGGTGCAGGTAAAGAAGTTGTGAAAGAAGTTGTGAAAGAATCAACAACTAGACCTCCTGACTATTTTTTTAGATTAGTAGAAAAAATTAAATTTATGGGTGATGATACACTAGCAACTAAAGACAAAGTCATAGCTAAAAAATATAAAGATTATGTTATGGAAGAAGACTTTGCAGGCAACATAGATATTATAAAAAAAGGTGGAGATGATATGTATCCTGAAGATGTTTACATGAGTTACCAAGTAGATGAAGTTCCGTTAAAAGGTAAAAAAGGTTCTGCAAAAGTTGAGGAGTATGAAGAATTTACTGCAAGACCAGATGGTGATGGTAAAATGAAAGATATTGAACCAGGTGTTCCAGATGAAGTTATAGAAGAAGCTGGTGATACTACAGCTATGACACTTAAAAAAGCAGACGGTGGCCGTGTTTCAAGATGGATGGGTGGTGGTTTATCAAAAGGTAAACGTACTGTAGCTGAATTATTAAAAATGATGTCCAAAGACAGTTCGCACGGTAAAACTCCTTCTGAAATGTTAAAAATGATAAATCCAAAACAATTTAATCAAATGTTAGATAGACCAGAAGGTATTCCTTCAATTGCTAGAGAGATGATTGAGAAATACACAAAAGAAATGAAAGGCGATAGAGCTAATATGATTGAAGAACTTATTGTTACTGGAAGAAAAATAAAAAAAGTTGATGATGATTTAGTAAACTATAAAATTAAAATTGTCGAAGATATGGTGTCTAAAGGAGTTGACAGAGGAACGGCTAAAGAGATGGCAGAAACTTTAGCAGAGATGGTAGTACAAGGAGCTGGCAAAAGAGCTACTCCTAAAATTACCGACGAAGGTTTATTAGAAATGGAAAATATACAAAAAAACTTAGCCACTCAAGATAGAAAGCTAAACGCATCAGGCGGCATAGCTCGAATGTTAGGGGAATAATGGATAGAGTTGATGAAATATTATATTTCTACGAAGACGATGTAGAGAGCTTTGCTGATGGTGGACGGATCGGGTTTAAGGATGGCCTTACAGTAAAACAACAACAAAAAATTGTAGAGGCTTTTCCAGGGCAAGAGTTTAATTTTGATGAATATAAATATGGGGTTCCTAAACGTAAAAACCCATCACAAAGAACGGTAATTAATCCTGAATGGACAAAAATTGATAGGTTTAAGAAAAAAGGTTTTACTACAGAAATGGGTAAAGGTTTAAATACTAGAGCCGAACCATATCAAAAAGAAGGTAAAAGATTATCTATTAAAGATCAAAATAAAATAAAAGCTAAATTTGATTTGCCAGAAGGTGTAAAAGAATGGGATTTTAAAACACACAAGTATGGAATTAAACAAGCAGGTAGAGAGAATCTTTTAAAAAGAATGGCACAAACCGTAGCCGATAAAAATCCATGGACTCTTGCAGCTGACTTTGGCGGAGCTAAAGGTTGGATGTTAGCTCAAATGGAACGAGTTTATAAAAATGAAAAAAAAGCTTCTAAAACAAGACCAGGTGTAAAAAAATTTACTTACACACCTATTTATGAAGAAATAAATGGTGTTGATAGAATTATAGGTTTTAAAGACAATACTAAAGCTGGTGGTGGTAAAGCTTATTATGGTTTAGATAAATACACTAAAAAAGGTGCAGGTGATTGGACTAAACATGGAGATTGGAAATTAAATAATAAATTAATTGATATATCTAAAAGATCTGGAAACGCTCCAAACGATGTTATCATGAGTTTAGTAAAAGACAGAGGTTTCAAAAATTTAGATGGTAAATTAAAATTAAATCATTTAATACATTTTCTTTCAGGTACAGAAGGAACATCCAAAGAAATGTTAAAAAATGCAGTTGTAAGACATCACAACTCAGGTGTAGCATTTGGTAATGCTACAGATGATCTTTCGTTAACGACACAAACAATTAATAAAAAAATAACTGGAATTGAAGAAAGAATTAGAGCAAACAAAATATTACCTGATGATATACAAACATTAAAAAACAATAATGTGTATGTTAGACATCAAGGAAAACTTTATGGAAGTGGTTCTAAAACTGCAATTGGTCAGTTTAAACAAATAGAATCTTCTGTAGCAAAAGCATTAGACACAGGAATAGATTTTGCCGGAAACAAATTTGATAATAAAAAAATGTTAAAGTTTTTTAAAGACGCAGGTATTCCATGTATTAAAGGTGAAGGAGGTCAATGTACTTCAATCACAGATTATCAAAAAGGATATAATAAACTTGTTCAAGAAGGAGCGGCGGGAAGTAAACCAGCAATTAACAAATTAGGTAAGTTTACAAAAAGTGTTAGAGCTTTAGGAAATGTTGGTAAGTGGACCGGTTATGGTTTGTTAGCTGAAGCAGGTTTTATGGTTCCGTTTGCAGTGGGTGATTATGCAGCTGGCAAATCTTGGAAAAGAATTTTAGGAAATGCAACTGATTATGGTTTTGGTCCAATACTCGGTCAATCAGAACAAGAAGAATTTGAAGCAGCGCTTCCAGAAGGTTCGGCTGCTGTTCAAGGTGAAGAAGCTTTAAGAATTAGTGAAGAAATGGAAAGAATGGAAAAACAAAAAGTTAATCCTGGTTATGGAAGAGTGGGATATCGTCAAAGAGCAGAAGATGCTAGACAAAATGTTTATGACGATAAATTTGCTGAGTACGTAAGAAACATGCAACCTTTTTTAAGACCAAGTCCTCATTTAGAAGGTGGACAGTTTTATGATCAAGAATTATTTAATAAAGCTATGACAGAAGGTGCTGATGCAAGAGCGGAGATAGCAGATCGAGAAGCAAAAACAAAAGAAAGAAGATCAGCAATGGATGCTTTTGATGAAGAAATTTTTCAATATAAACGTTATGCAGGCGGAGGAATAGCTGGAATAAGAAGACCTAATGCCATTCCCCCTGAATCTGGGCCACAACCAGAAGGCTTGGAAAATCTTAAATACTATGTTACAAACACTTAGGAGTATAAATGGCAGATATAGATAAAGGACTCCCTAATACACGAACACAGTTTAAACTTCCTAGTGAAGAAGAAATAGCTGATGTTTCGGTACAAGAGGAAGTTACAGAAAAACAACCAGTAGAAGTTACACCTGAAGAAGATGGTGGTGCAACAATTGATTTTGAACCAGGTGCAATTAACATTCCTGGCACAGAAAATCATTTTGATAACCTAGCAGATATTTTACCAGAAGATGTTTTAGAGCCAATCGGCAACGAGCAGGCTGGAAACTACATGGATTATAAATCTTCTAGAAAAGATTGGGAAAAAACTTATAGAGATGGTTTAGATCTTTTAGGATTTAAATATGAAAACAGAACAGAACCATTTCAAGGAGCAAGTGGAGCAACGCACCCAGTACTAGCAGAAGCAGTTACGCAGTTCCAAGCACAAGCGTACAAAGAATTATTACCAGCAGATGGACCAGTTAGAACCCAAGTAGTTGGTGTTCAAACTCCAGCAAACGATTTACAAGCACAAAGAGTAAAAGATTATATGAACTATCTTGTTATGGACAAGATGAAAGAATACGAACCAGAATTTGATTCGATGTTGTTTCATTTACCATTAGCAGGATCAACATTTAAAAAAGTTTATTATGATCTAACTATGGGAAGAGCGGTTTCTAAGTTCGTCCCTGCAGATGAATTAGTAGTTCCGTACACAGCTACCTCATTAGACGATGCGGAAGCTATTATTCATGTGATTAAAATTCCAGAAAACGAGTTGCGAAAGCAACAAGTTTCTGGGTTTTATCGTGATATAGAATTAGGCCCACCAGGAATGGTGACTTCAAATGAATTAGAAAAAAAGGAACGTGAGCTTGAAGGAACAAAATCTACAGGTAGACAACAACCTATCTATACTTTGTTAGAGTGTCACGTTAATTTAGATCTAGAAGGATTCGAGGAGGTTGATGGAAACAATGAACCGACTGGAATAAAACTTCCTTATATTGTTACAATAGAGGAAGGTACAAGAAAAGTTCTCGCTATTAAGCGAAACTTTGCGCCCAATGATCCGAAGAAAACTAGAATCCAATACTTCGTCCACTTCAAATTTCTGCCAGGACTAGGATTTTACGGATTCGGACTCATTCATATGATTGGCGGATTGAGTCGTACGGCAACGGCGGCTCTCCGTCAATTATTAGATGCTGGAACATTATCTAATTTACCAGCAGGATTTAAACAAAGAGGTGTTAGAGTTCAGAACGAAGCTGATCCAATTCAACCAGGTGAATTTAAAGATGTAGATGCACCGGGTGGAAGTTTAAGAGATGCTTTCTTTCCATTACCTTATAAAGAACCTTCACCAACATTATTACAATTATTAGGTATTGTTGTTCAAGCTGGACAAAGATTTGCTTCTATTGCGGATATGCAAATAGGAGACGGTAATCAAGGTGCAGCTGTAGGAACTACTATTGCCTTACTTGAACGTGGTTCAAGAGTCATGTCTGCGATACACAAAAGATTGTATGCAGCAATGAAATCAGAATTTGGATTACTTGCAACTATTATTGCACAGTACTTACCACCAGAATATCCTTACGATGTTGTCGGTGGTGCAAGGACCGTGAAACAAATGGATTTTGATAACAGAGTAGATATTTTACCTGTTGCTGATCCTAATATATTTTCAATGTCTCAAAGAATAACATTAGCACAAACTGAAATGCAATTAGCAACCACTAATCCACAAATGCATAACATGTATAATGTTTATCGAGGAATGTATGAAGCAATTGGAGTTAAGAATATTGATGCAATATTACCACCTCCACCACCTAATACACCTAAAGATCCATCTATTGAAAATATAGATGCATTAGGCGGTAAACCATTTAATGCGTTTCCAGGACAAGATCATAGAGCACACATTACAGCTCACTTAAACTTTATGGCAACTAACATGGTTAGAAATGCTCCAATGGTTATGGGAGCTCTACAGAAAAATATTTTAGAACACATTAGTTTAATGGCTCAAGAACAAGTACAATTAGAATTCAGAGAACAAATGCAAGAGATGAAACAACTACAACAGATTGCATCACAAAATCCACAAGCTGCAGCGGATCTGCAAATGTTATCACAAAAGATTGAAGCTAGAAAAGCTGTGTTGATTGCAGAAATGACTGAAGAGTTTATGAAGGAAGAGAAAAAGATTACTTCTCAATTCGATCATGATCCATTGCTTAAATTGAAAGAGAGAGAAGTTGATTTAAGAGCTCGAGAAACTGAGAGAAAAATAATGGAAGATGAGAATAGATTAACTCTTGATACAGCTAAACTTGTACAAGATAGAGATTTGACTGAACAGAAGATGGAGCAAGACGAAGACCTAGCTGAAATGAGAGATGAAACAGCTATGGATAAAGCTTTATTATCTGCGGAGACTAAGCTCTACACAGATCAAATGAAACGTAAAGATGTAAAGACCTTGAAAGGTCCTAGAAGATAGTATAAAAAACCAATAGGAGAAAAATATGAAAAACTACCAAAAGTCTACAAAGGTTGCAGTTCCTAAACAGAATGTTGTCTATGACAAAAGAAGTAAAGCTGATGTCACTAGAGCAAGAAACGTTATCCCAACTGGTGATAAAGTAAC
>VTLG01003814.1_pt1 | contig 11975 bp, 15 predicted proteins | sample 4694571 | NCBI WGS metagenome assembly VTLG01 (sample SAMN12604809, study PRJNA352737) | marine metagenome | biome: ENVO:00000447; feature: ENVO:00000209|ENVO:00000569|ENVO:01000036; material: ENVO:00002151; isolation source: viral sequences binned using virsorter ... | reverse complement strand
GAGGATAACTGATGAGATAACCTTTGTTGTATCAAGGAGAAGGTGGGAACAGTCTGCTAATCCAGCGTTGAACCTTGCTGTAGATGGTAGACCTAATGAGGGAGATCTAATCTACTTCCCAATGACAGAGGATCTTTATGAAGTTAAGTACGTTGAACGAGAAAATCCTTTCTTCCAGTTAGGTAAACAGTATTTCTATACACTCACTGCTGAGATCTACGAGCAGGGTGCTGATAAGTTTGATACAGGTATTGATGAAGTTGATGATATTGAAAGAGAATTTAGTAATATCACTACACTTAATGTTGGACTTACTACTAGGGAAACATCAACAGGAACTCTTGCTGTTGATACTAATGGTGTAATAACATCAGGAACAGTAACACTTGCTGGTACTGGATATAATACAGCACCTGGTGTTACCATTGGTAATGCTCAGGGTGGTACTGGTGGTATTATTACAACATCTATATTAGATGGTGGTGTAGTTACACTTACTGTTGCTAATGGTGGTAGTGGGTATGATCCAACAAATTTACCAACTATTACTATTGATGCTCCACCAGAAGCAATTCAATTTGTTAATGATGAACATGTTGTTATAGGTGGATTTACACAACAAGGTGCTGGTAGAAGTTGGACTTCTGCTGATAAGGTAATAACAGTTACTGCTCTTGGTGCATTTGATCCTGTGTTTGCTTCCACAACACAGAAGAAATATTTCTATTGGAAGTTTGAAGATAAACGAATTAATTATGTTTATCAGTTCAATGGAACAACTGCAACTACAGTTAAGGGATATTTTTATTATGATACTGCTAATGTTAAGTATGTTATTAATGCTTGGGAAGAAACTACTACTAGTGGTGGACAAGCAACAATGTATGATCTAAACAGTGCTACTATTGCTGAAGTTGCTGATTGGAACGGTGTTACTAATGTACTTGAAGTCATGAACCGCACAGGTAACTTCCTTGATGGTGACATGATTAGAGGGGTAGAGTCTAATGCCATATATACATTAGGTACATTCTCTACTATTGACAATCAAAGTAGTGAATGGGATCAAAATACTGCAATTGAAGATGGTGCAGATGACTTAATTGATTGGGGTGAGAAAAACCCATTTGGTGAATTTGGTAATTATACAGGTAGCTTCTGATGTTAGGAACACAATTTTACAATCAGGCAGTCAGGAAGACTGTTATTTCATTTGGTACTCTCTTTAACAATATTGAGTTAAAGAAGATTGTTGATGGACAAGTGATGGAAGTTGAGAAAGTTCCTCTTGCTTATGGTCCAAAACAGAAGTTCTTGTATAGATTGCAAGGTAATCCTACTGATGGAAAGAAGGTAGCAATTACCATGCCAAGAATTTATTTTGAGATGACTGGTATTGATTATGATTCAAGTAGAAAGACACCTCCTACACAAAAATATAAAGCAATAATTCCTGATGGTGGTAGTGAAGCGAATGCTAAAGAAGTAAGAACTCAATATGTTCCTGTACCATATAACATTTCATTTGAAGTTGGTATTCTTGCTAAGTCACAGGATGATGGATTGCAGATATTAGAACAGATTCTTCCTTACTTTCAACCATCATTTAGCATGAGTCTTAAATTTATTCCTGATATGAATGAGGTAAGAGATGTTGCTGTTGTATTAAACAGTGTAGATTTTGATGATGATTGGGAAGATGACTTTAGTACAAGACGTAGTATAACTTATTCAATGCAGTTTACTGCTAAATCTTATATCTACGGTCCTTACACCAAGGCAGACGTTATTCGTAAGTCTCGTATCATTGAAACTATTGGTGATACAACAACTAATAAGCGTCATGTTGAATTGACATATACACCCAAAGCGAAGACTGATATCAATCAGGACGGTCAGATTACAGCAGCAGATGATGCTCTTGTAACTGCTGATGATGACTTTGGATTTAATGAAGGGATGAACTTCTTATGAATACCCTAGAAGAAAATATGGAAGAGATGTTGGATATTGAAGTATCCGATAAACCCGAAGGTGGTTGCACTACTAGGAAGCAACAACTGAAGGATGTCACTGAAGATATAGAGAAAGACTATGCATATACCAGAGGGGAATTGTATAGTCTCATAGATCAAGGTCAGGAGGCAGTCAGAGGTGCTTTAGAGGTTGCTCAGGAGAGTGGTCACCCTAGAGCATATGAGGTTGCTGTAGCAGCAATGAAGCATGTCTCAGACATGACAGATAAACTTGCTGACCTACATAAAAAGATGAAGGATCTTGATGAAGATAAGAAAGGTCCAAGTAAGGTTACTAACAATGCTATGTTTGTTGGTAGCACAGCAGAACTTCAAAAAATGTTAAAACAAATTGGGGGTGGTAAGCGTTAATGGCATATCAAAGAAGAGACAAAGATAATGCAGTTGCTAATCCTCAACCAGGAAGTACTACAGTGAATCATTTCTCTGGTAATGAGGGATGGGCTACTAAGACATTTAAGAATTGGAATGCTGATTATCAGGCAAGGAAGTCTGATAATTCAACAAGGACACCTGGTACATTCCAGGCACGTGATAAGGATAATGCAACTAGAACTCCTGCTGCATACCAGAGGAAAGACAAAGATAACGCTACAGTATCTGCATAATGGCTGTGGCAGATGACGATCATGATCCTTACCCGAAGGAGGAAGGTGAATGGTTCTGCCAATATTCAATGCGGATAGATGAAGTCCGTATGCTTTACAATGTGATCAGTAGTCATATAGATATGTTTCCTGGTCCACCACACAGACCAATAGAAGAATTAGAATACTGTAAGTATATACAGAATAGGCTTTTTGCTATGATGACCGATTTTAGTTTCACTAATATTGAGTCTCATGTAAAGGAAGATCAAGAAGAAGTTGACGAATCCTAACAATTGTGGTAGACTCTTTTATAAGAATCGTTATAAGTAGTGTATTCGTATGACGGCTATGCAATTTAAGGAATGCGATATACACCGTTTAGTAACGGCATGTAAGGTATATCAAGAACACACTGGTTCTGAATATATGTGGGATGAGTATGAACATCTCATACATAAACTACATAATTACCAGAATGATATTGATTGCCCTGACTGTATTGTATGTGATGTACATTCATGACTGAACTGACAGAAGAAAAACTTAAGTTGAGAGAACAAGCTCTAATAATTTTATTAAAGAATTTCTCTAGTGAGAAGAATAATAAAGCGATATATGGCTGCGCTGAAGATTGGTGTAAGAAGCAGGTAACTACAAATGGTCTCATCAATTATTATAAAGCCTACTACGGACAACATGGACAAACATGATATACCAATAATAGGAGATTTTTATACTAAAGCAGAAGTAGATAAGATGGTTGCTGATGCCCTAGAAGAAGCACGTGCTATTGATGAGAAGTCTATGGCAGAGCACAACTTCAAAGCAACTATCATTAGTATGATCCTTGGGTTCACATGTCTTGCATTATTCCTTGACGGTACATTAAGATTGTTAGGGATTATACCACCTTTCATGGATATAGATATAAGTATAGTTGATAAGATTGCTGATAAGGTAGAAAATGAAATTCTGCCTTTACTAAATCAAGCAAAAGGTTATATACCAAGGATATGAATCCCTTAACTGATCTATTGTTTACATTATCTTGGTTCATTCTTTTGGTATGGGCGTTACGTTCAATGGCAAGAGGTTGGAATCTAATGACAATGGATCCTAAAGAGATAAAGTATACGGAATCAAGTAAACAAATAACTAGACCACCACATCCTGAGTTAGCAGATGTTAAACCAGGAGATGAATTACTAGTTGTGAATTTTGGTGAAGAGGAGAAGCAAGACCCTTTATATAAATCAATGCAGGATCGTATTGAAACATTGAGAGAAGAAGAAGGAACAACAGATATAGAAGATGATGATGACGATGGTGGAGCACCTGTACCAGCACTGAGGTAACTATGTGGAATTTAAATTTAAAAGAATCATTTGACAAAGTAGTTGAATGGGATAAGAAAATTATTAAGAAGTTTCAAGACAAGTTTAACTTGACAGATTATCAAATAACTTGCATCGCATTTGCTAAAGGATTTGTTATTGGTGCGTTGATTCTCTGACTGAGTGTTGTAACGCACATCAGAATAGTTAATATTACCTATAAGTAACCTAAATATTTACTGAAATCTATGCGAGCCCACGGCTACAATCGTGTCTCATTATACAGTACAATACTTGGATCAAACAAGGCATCATCAAAGCATCTGTGAGTATGCTGAGGATGCCTTTTCTGCTAGGAATCAAGCAGTGCATGATGTTCCATATCTTCATGAACATCCACACTCAATAGATTGCATATTGAAAGAAGGTTCTCTTTTTTCAGCAGTAAGATAATGCTTTTCCTCAAGATGATAATCTGGGGTTCTATCTGGGTGTCACTTGTCAACCTTTACAAATTTGCATACTGATGGAAGGATCTATAGTCTGGTCAGTTAACATAATGTGTGCTATACTTATAGTACTAGTTGCGGTAGCACTGGTATACATATTTAAGTATGATGATTGGTATCCAAATGACGGAACAGAGCCAAGAAACCAAGATAGCGATCTTGGAAGCGAAAGTGGAACATATGATGGGTCACGTGAAGGAGCTTACACTTAGAGTTCGTGCTAATGAAAAAGTAGTTGCTATTGTAAGTGCTATTGGTATTGGTGCTGGTGGTATTGTAGGTACTACTGCTTTTGCTCCAAGGGCAGATGCTGTTCCTTCTGCTGGTGAATGGATACAGGAAATGAGGAACTGGAAATCAGAGCAAACACGCACCCCTATTGATGAAACCCTAAATAGTGCATTGATAATGCATGAGGAGGAGAGTTATGGGTGCGATGATCCCACCGAGCAGGAAGAGTTGTTACAACTTCCGAGTGGTGAAGATAAACAAAGTGGTGGATGGAGATACGATAGACGTGACCCTGGACCTGGGATTCAGTCTGACGAAGAAGGAAAGAGTAAGGATTGCAGCTGTGGACACTCCAGAGAAGAGAACGAGGAACCTAGAAGAGAAGGAACTGGGGATTGATGCAACGAATTGGCTCAAGGATAAAATCAAAGACACTCTTGCTGGTGTTGATGAGCTTACTATTAGGACTGAGCTCACTGGCGGGGTCGGCAAGTATGGCCGTCTTCTTGGTTGGTTATACGTTGGGGATGATGAGCTTTCTCTTAATGAGCAAATGATTGAAGAGGGATATGCTTGGCCTTATGATGGTGGTACTAAGAAGAAAGATTTTGAAGAACTACGTCAGATACGTAGAGCACATGGCACATTAATGAATGGATAATGGCTACTAAGACTGAGGTTTATCTAGGTAATCCCAACCTAAAAAAGGCTGGTACTGAGATACAATTTACAAAGAAGCAAGTTAATGAATGGATCAAATGTAAGAATGATCCACTCTACTTCGCATGTAATTATATGCAGATCATTTCATTGGATGAAGGTCTAGTACCTTTCTCCATGTATGATTTTCAGAAGTCAATCTTAATGGATTTCCATGAAAACAGATTCAACATTGCAAAACTTCCTAGACAGACTGGTAAGAGCACCACTGTGGTCGCCTATCTTCTTCATTACGCTATCTTTAACGATAGTGTCAATATTGGTATTCTTGCAAACAAGGCATCTACTGCAAGGGAACTCTTAGGTAGACTACAACTAGCATATGAAAATTTACCTAAGTGGATGCAGCATGGTATACTCGTATGGAACAAAGGTAATGTTGAACTAGAGAATGGATCAAAGATCTTAGCAGCATCTACATCTGCTAGTGCGGTTCGTGGTATGTCATTTAACATTCTATTCCTTGATGAGTTTGCATTCGTTCCTAACCACGTAGCAGAACAGTTCTTTGCATCTGTATATCCTACTATTACTTCTGGTAAATCAACTAAGGTTATAATCATATCTACTCCTAATGGTATGAACCACTTCTATAAGATGTGGGAAGATGCTAGGAATGGTAAGAATGGATATGTTACGAATGAAGTACATTGGTCACAAGTTCCAGGTAGAGATGCTAAATGGAAGGAGGAGACATTAAAGAATACTTCCAAGAGACAGTTCGCTCAAGAGTTTGAATGTGACTTCCTTGGATCTGCTGATACTTTAATATCCCCATCTAAGCTACAAGCAATACCATTTACAGATCCTATTACAAGCAATGCTGGACTTGACGTATATAAAAGAAGTGAAGAAGGTCACGAATATATTATTACTGTGGATGTTGCCAGAGGAATTGGTGGCGACTACAGTGCTTTTGTCGTGTTTGATATCACCACGTTACCGTATCAAGTTGTTGCCAAGTACAGAAATAATGAAATCAAACCTGTTATGTTTCCATCGGTAATACATTCCGTAGCGAAAGAGTATCGGTGGCCTTATATACTGGTTGAAGTTAATGATATTGGTGATAGCATTGGAGCAATGCTTAATTATGATTTAGAATATCCTAACGTATTGATGTGTGCAATGCGTGGTAGAGCAGGTCAAGTAGTGGGTCAGGGGTTCTCTGGAACTAAGACTCAACTAGGTGTGAAGATGAGTATTACAGTTAAGAAACAAGGATGCTCCAATCTTAAAGCAATCATAGAAGATGATAAATTAACCTTTTCTGATTTTGATATACTTAGAGAATTAACTACATTCATTCAGCGAAAACAGTGTTGGGAAGCGGATGATGGATATCATGATGATCTTGTAATGTGTATGGTACTCTTTGCATGGTTAGTCATGCAAGAATATTTTAAAGAGATGACAGATCAGGATGTCAGACGAAGAATTTACGAAGAACAAAGAGATCAAATAGAACAAGATATGGCTCCTTTTGGATTTGTGGATGATGGTATGGGTGATGATAGTTTCGTTGATGGAGATGGTAATCTTTGGGAGTATGGAGAAACTCAAGAAGAAGTATCATACATGTGGAATTACTAGGGGGATGTGAATACCCCCTAAAGGTATTAAGTGCTAGACTTACTGGAAATTCTAAATAGATGTAGATAATTTGAAACATCTACAGAGGGGAAAAACATGGCAAGTCAAGTCTCGCCTGGTGTAGTTCTTAGAGAAAGAGATCTATCCAATGCTGTTATTGTAGGAGATTCAGCTCTTACTGCTGCATTTAGTTCTAGTTTTCAGAAGGGACCAATTGGTGTAATCACATCAATTTCTGATCAGAAAGCATTCATCAATACTTTTGGAACACCAAAAGATGCTAATGCTGAAGACTGGTTAGTCGCATCAGAATTTTTAGGATATGGCGGTAGGCTCGCTGTTGTACGTGCTGCTTCTGGAGTACTTAATGCTGCTAACGGCGGTGGAGTTCTAATTAAGAACGATACTGAATGGAATGCAGGTGTTGGTGCTGCAAAGATATTCGCAGCAAGATCTGCTGGAACATGGGGCAATGGAGTTAAAGTTGTTGCTGTAGACCGTGGACCAGATCAAATTATCGTATTAGCATCTGCTCCTGCTAATAACACACCAACCGCAGGTGGTACAGTTACATTTAATGTAAGTGGTGTTGCTAAGACTGCTGAGTGTGTTACGGTTGCTGGTACTACACTTACTGTTGTTCTTGACGATCCTACAGTTCTAATTGGTACAGCTGATACTTACGAAGATGGAGCAACTGATATTGCTATCTCTTCTACTTCAGATTGGTATACAAATACAACAATTGGTTCAACTGGATTAAAACTTTCTGCAATTGGTCCTCGTCCTGGTACTTCTGAATTTGCTTCTTCACGTGGCATTTCATACGACGAGATTCATGTTGCTGCTATTGACACAACTGGAGATGTCTCTGGTGCTGCTAATACAGTTCTAGAAAGGTTCACATTCCTTTCCAAATTATCTGATGGTAAGAGTGCTGAAGGTGCTTCTACTTATTATAAAGATATTGTTAACCTTGAGTCAACACAAATTTTCCACGGTGCTGCTTTAACAGGTACATTTGAACCTAGTAGTGCAGGTGGTGGTAAGACAATTGGTGTTGCATCATCCACACTTGCTTCTGGTGATAAGTTCCTACTTGTTGGTGGTAACGAAACAGATCTAGGTGGTGGTTCAGATGACTACGCTTATACTGCTGGAGAAGTATCTGCTGGATATGATTTATTCCAAGATACAGAAGAAACAGAAGTTGACTTCGTTCTCATGGGTGGATCAATGGGATCTGAAGCAGACACTAAGACTAAAGCACAAAAAGCAATAGCTATTGCTGCTGCAAGAAAAGATTGTGTAGCATTTGTTTCTCCACACAAAGGAAACCAAGTTGGTGCTGGTGGAACCGCACTTTCTGCTGCACAACAAAAGACAAATACCCTGAACTTCATGAGTGGCATGACATCAACGTCATATGCTGTTCTTGATAGTGGTTATAAGTACATGTATGATCGTTTTAACGATAAGTATAGGTACGTCGCCTGTAATGGTGACATTTGTGGACTGTGTGTAAACACTTCAACAACCAATGCTGATTGGATTTCACCTGCTGGTTTATCCCGTGGTGGAGTTCGCAATGTTGTTAAGTTAGCATACAATCCTAACAAAGCAGATAGAGACGAACTCTATCAGGCAAGAATTAACCCAATCGTAAGTTTCCCTGGAACTGGTGCTGTATTATTTGGTGATAAGACTGCTCTTTCTTCACCATCAGCATTTGATCGTATCAATGTTCGTCGTCTCTTCCTCAATATTGAGAAGAGAGTTGAAGCACTTGGTAAGGCAGTTCTATTTGAACTGAATGACGAGGTTACTCGTTCTGGGTTCTTATCAACTATCAATGCATATCTAAATGATATCGTTGCACAGCAGGGTATCACCGACTTCTTAGTTGTTTGTGATACATCAAACAACACACCAGATGTTATTGACCGTAACGAATTTGTTGCGGAACTCTTCATCAAACCTGCTCGTTCCATCAACTACGTTACAGTAACCTTTACTGCTACACGTACTGGTGTTTCGTTCAGCGAAGTTGTTGGACGCTAATTTGTTAAATATATAAGAAGAGGAAACAAAAACAATGGCAATCACAAGCAACGTATCAAGCTTTTTACAAGTTGTAAAACAAGGTGTTAGACCTAATATGTTTCAGGTGGACATCTCGTTCCCTGAAAGTATTGATGCTGATGACACTTTAGTTTCATATATGTGTAAGTCTGCTGTTCTTCCTGCAGCTAATATCGGTGTTATAGAAGTTCCTTTTAGAGGAAGAACCGTTAAGATTGCTGGAGACAGGACATTTGATAACTGGTCTGCTACATTCATCAATGATAAAGAGATGAAGTCACGCTCATACTTTGAGCAGTGGTTAAATCAGATCAATACACATAAAGCAAACACTGCTGCTATTCAAGATCCAACTGCATATGGTCGCTCAGTTGTTATCAAACAACTTGAGAAAGATAGTTCAGAAGCAGGTAAAGATCTTAGATCTTATAAGCTCTGGTATGCATTCCCCATAAGCACATCTGCAATTGATCTTGCTTATGATAGCAATGATCAAATAGAAGAATTTAGTGTTGAATTCCAATACTCCTATTGGACTGTTGGAGATGACAGCGATACTACTGCTGGATCTAGCGGAATTTCAGTCCTATAAATAACTATAGGAAAAACTGAGTAAACTAGTAATGGGTCAATTATTTGGCTTCCAGATTAATCGTAAGAGTGAAAGAAAGGGTCAATCACCAGTTCCTCCTCTTGCTGACGAACCAGTCTCTATTGCTGCTGGCGGTTACTTTGGAACATACGTAGATACAGATGCCACCGCAAGGAATGAGTACGAGCTAATCCGTAGATATAGGGACATGGCTCTTCACCCTGAGGTGGATTCTGCTGTTGACGAGATAGTGAATGAGTTTGTTGTTAGTGATAACAATGACTCTTGTGTAGATATTAATTTAGAAAACTTAGATATTGGTGCTGGAGTTAAAAAGAAAGTCCGTGATGAGTTTGATTATATAAAGAGACTTCTTAATTTTGACAACAGAGCACATGAAATTATTCGTTCGTGGTATATTGACGGACGAATTTTTTATCATAAAGTAATAGATTTAGATCAACCAAAGAAAGGTATTCTTGAATTGCGTTATGTTGACGCAATGAAGATGCGTAAGGTCAGACAAAAATTAGGAAAACTTGGTAGTCCACCAGATGCTTCATTAGCAAAGTCAGTTCAGGGAACTGCACTTGAAATGGAATGGGGTAACTACGTTGATTATTATTTGTACAACCCAAGGGGATATTTAAGGGGTGGTGCAATGGGACCAGTGGGAGACATGTCCAACTCCCAAGGTATCAAGATGGCAGTTGATTCAGTTGCTTTCTGTTCTTCTGGACTACAAGATTTAAACAAGAGAATGCACTTGAGCTTTATGCACAAGGCAATTAAATCACTTAATCAACTTAGAATGATTGAGGATGCTCTTGTTATATACAGATTATCACGTGCTCCTGAACGTAGAATATTCTACATTGATGTAGGTAACTTACCTAAGATCAAAGCAGAACAATATCTACGTGATGTAATGGCACGTTATCGTAACAAGTTAGTTTACGATGCTAGTACTGGTGAGATCAGAGATGATAAAAAGCATATGAGTATGCTTGAAGATTTCTGGTTACCTAGAAGGGAAGGAGGACGTGGAACAGAAATCACAACGCTACCAGGTGGGCAAAATCTGGGAGAACTTAAAGACGTTGAGTACTTTAAAAAGAAACTTTATAATTCTCTCAACCTTCCTCCTAGTCGTCTCACTGACGATAATAAAGGCTTTAATCTTGGTAAAACTACTGAAGTTCTTAGGGATGAACTTAAGTTTACCAAGTTCATTGGTAGGATGCGTAAGAGATTTGGTGAGCTCTTCCATGATATCTTAAAGACTCAATTGATTCTTAAGGGAGTTATTTCTCCTGAAGATTGGGATGAGATGAAAGAGCATATCCAATATGACTTCCTCTTTGATAATCATTTCAATGAATTGAAAGAGAAAGAAATGCAGTTGGCAAGAATTAATCTTGCAACTCAGATGGATGTATTTGTTGGTAAGTATTATTCTATTGAATATATCCGTAAGCATATTCTTGAGCAGTCTGAAAAAGAATTCAAGGAAATTGATAAGCAGATGCAGAAGGAGATTGATATGGGTCTAGCAATTGATCCAATCAATGTCACTCAGATGGATCAGATGGATCGTATGAATCAAGCATATGCACCAGAAATTGCAGCACAACAGCAAGATGATCAAGCACAATTAGATCAAGCAGCTGCGGATGATGCTCATAAAAAGCAATTGCAGTTAGCAAAAGCACAACCTAAACCCACTAGTGGTACTAAATAGCAAATAGTCTAGAGCGATACGATGGCAGATAAACCAATATATGAGGGTTCTAATTTTGCTTGGAGGGAGATCGGAACTGATCTCGTCCTAGTAAATACCACAAGCGGCCAACAATATGAAATCACCGCAACTTCTTTAGAGAAGCAGATGTTTACCAGCGATGGTCAGAGAAGTGGGGAACGTCCCGCATCCCAAAAAGGACAATAATTCTAAATAATTAATTATCATGACTGAAAATAATACTGTTGATCAGGCAAATCCTGAAGCTGAAGTGATGAACGTTGTAAATCATATTGCTGATAACCAACGTGCAGACGCTATAGACAAACTTCAAGATTTACTTTATGCAAGATCAAGTGATGCTATTGGTGATTATAAAAAGACCGTAGCAAAAACATATTTTGATGAACCAGAGGCTAAACCAGAGGAACCTTCCAATGAAACTGATAACGGAAACAATTGAAAATGTAGAGGTCATTACCGAAGGTAAAGGTGATGATAAAAAACTGTACATAGAAGGAGTATTCCTTCAGTCAGAAATCAAGAA
>VTLG01003163.1_pt1 | contig 11975 bp, 14 predicted proteins | sample 4694571 | NCBI WGS metagenome assembly VTLG01 (sample SAMN12604809, study PRJNA352737) | marine metagenome | biome: ENVO:00000447; feature: ENVO:00000209|ENVO:00000569|ENVO:01000036; material: ENVO:00002151; isolation source: viral sequences binned using virsorter ... | reverse complement strand
GGATTTGCCATAATTCCCTAAATTTGTTTCACTTGTATTTATTTTTAACTACCAAAAACGATTGACATTGCAATTGATTTTCCAGTAGTTGCAGCCTTGTTTAAAGTTGATGCAGTTGCAGTAACACCCAAAGATGCAAGTGCAGTTGCAGGAGCTTCATTGACCCATGCAGAACCAGTATGTACTAAAAAATGACCATCATCTGCTGAAGAAATAGTTGTATCATTTAATTCTGCAATCGTATCTTCCGTAAGAATTTGTGCATCAACATATGCTTTAATAGATTGTTGAGTTGCAAGATGAGTAGCACTATCTGAAGACATATTATCTTCATCTTTAACTGCCGTGCCACTTACACCAGTATTCAATACTGCACTTGTCAGTGTTTTATTTGTAAGTGTTTGAGAATCAGAAGTTCCAACAACTGTTCCAGAAGGCGCTGCAACTGTTGCAATTGTTCCCAATCCAAGAGTTGTTCTTTGTGCAGATGCATTTGCATCATCAAGAAGTGCTTTTCCAGCAGTAGTTAGATCATAAACTGCAGCAGTACCACTTCCTGTAAATTGAATACCTTTATCTGCGGCCGATGTAAGTCCTGCAATTGCAGCAAGATCTGCATCATATGCTTGGACATTCGTTCCAATTACAAGTCCAAGATTTGTTCTTGCCCCAGATGCAGTTGAAGAACCAGTTCCACCTTCTGCAACTGGTAAATCGCCCGTTACATCAGTTGTTAAATTTATCTGTCCTCTTGTTATTGCTTGACCACTAATGGTAAGATAATCATATGATCCTGTAAGAGTAACATTCGTAGAATTATCAGTTCCTGCTGCATCTACTCCTAAACTTGTTCTTGCAGTTGCACCATCTTCATTTACCCATGCAGAACCAGTATGAACAAGAAAATCTCCATCATCGGGTGAACTGAGAGAAGTATCATTTAATTCTGCAAGAGTATCTTCTGTTGCAATTTGTGTATCGACATATGCTTTGATGGATTGTTGAGTTGCGAGTTGTGTTGCAGAATCAGATGCCATGTTGTCTTCGTCCAACACAGCAGTACCACTTACACCAGTATTTAATACTGGACTTGTTAAAGTTTTATTTGTAAGTGTTTGAGAATCAGTAGTACCGATTACATCACCAGAAGGTCTTGACTTTCCATGCCACGATTGAAGTGCAGAACTTAAAGTAATATCAGATTGATCATTGCCAGAATCATCAGTTGCAGTAATATAAGTTCCATCAAAATTTAAATTATCTCTGTCTGTAAGATCCGAACCTGCATTTTGAATTGTATGTGCAGAACCTCCCCCACCACCAGAAACAGTAACAAATACGAATTTTCCAGTTGAACTATTATATTTAAGATATTTGTTATTTGCAAGATCAGTAGTATCAACATCATCCATATTCAAGATTCTGACTTCACCAGAACCAGGCCCCGCAACTGCAATCTTCTGAATCCACTTTTCGAGTTTTTCTATTCGTGCAGAAACAGGATCAATTTCTTCTTTCTTTTCTTTTAATGACTCTTGTTTTGATATTGCATCAATTACTGATTCAAATCCAGAGACAGTTTCTTCTTCCTCTTCGGCAGGCGTTTCTTCTCGTAAATCAACTTTCTCAATATCTCCAACTGGTTCTTCAACAACATCCTCTCGCCGTTCCTCTGCATTTTCAATAATTTTTGATTCACTTCTAACAACCGCTTCCTCTCCTCCCAATGCTTGGAATAAATTTTCTAGAGATTCTAAAGTTTTTTCTTCTTTATCTGCTTTTATTTTCTCTATTTCTTCTTTGACAGATTGATACCGAAACATAGGATCTTTTTGATCCAACTCTTCCTTGAGTTTAGAATATCTAAAAAGAGGATTTTTATTATTAAGTTCCTCTTTCAATTCAGCATATTTTTCTGTAATATCATTCATATTTTTTCCTAGAAATAGATTCTCTAGTATTTATTTTTACCAATTATTCCTACATCTCGTACTTGTTTGACATAATACTTCTTTCAGTCCATCCAACGTAAAAATAACTTCTCCTACAATTATATCAAAAATCCATCTTAATCCATCTAAAACATATCCTCCAACTGGCCCCTGCAAAACAAAAACTATAATAGCTCCAGACATTCCCCAAAGAAAACTCATGTAAGACCATTTTAGATATTTGTACTTACTTAATGCAAGAACCTTACCTTGTCCGTATATATCCCCTGCAAGTGCATCATATATTCTATCATCGTTCATTAACTTTTCTGCATAATCTTCTTTGTACTCTTCTATTGGTAGATGTGCAAAATGGCCAAAAAACAATGGATTGAAAAAAGGAGAATTTCGATCTATATCTCCTGTTGCATCTTTCGGATAATTTGTTTTTGGAATGATTGCAAATATTGCAAAAAGAAGAGAAAAGAAACATCCGAATGCAAATGTCAATAGTGGCCATTTCATCAATTCATTGTCAAGATTTGCAATAGTAACAGAAAACACGATAGATGCAACTGTGATCATGATGTTCGCCTTTGCATCCGCCATCAATCCCAATCTCATTTGATTGCCGTGATTGACTCGTAAAATATTGTCTACAGCAGTACGATCTTCTGGTACTTTTTCAAAAGGATTGTTTTCCGAACCGCCATTCTTTTTGGAATAAGGTGTAACATGGCTCATATATTTTCCGTTAGAGAAAGTTATTTAATTTTCTTTCACAATAATCTTCTGGTACACCTCCTCCACACTTCTTCCAAGTTGGTTTTATTGTACACATTTTTCCCTGTACATAAATGCAAGGAAAATGAGTTTTTTCATATTTTTTTTGTAACCTGTAACTATTTGCAAAAATAAAAATAATATAACCCACCGACAAGAAAACAGCAATCCCGAATATCCATTTTAGAAACCACATATTTCCCTACTTCAAAGGTGGTGCATATAACAGTCCTCCCTCTGTATAAAGTTTGTTTAACCCCCGCTTCAATGCGAGTGGTGTATCTTCCCCCACGTTTCTCTCATATATTTCTTCATAATTTCCAACTTGTTTAATCACACTATATGCCCAAGTTGCAGACAATCCTAATTTTGATCCAAGATGAGGAAAATTTTTTCCGTTCATTTCTCCCATAAACCTTTTAATCATAGGATCATTATTATTTACAAACTTATCGATATTCTGTGAATTGATTCCATACTCTTCTGCAATAATAAGTACATATACTGTCCACCTCACAATATCAGACCATTGTTGATCTCCATATTTGACAACTGGTCCAAGAGGTTCTTTTGAAATAATTTCTGGAAGAATTTTATGCCAATCTGGATCTGAAAATTGTAATCTATTCGATGCAAGTCCAGAACGATCTGTCCCATACATATCACAATCACCCCTCAAGTATACGCTTTTGGGTTTTTCTGGTGTTTTAACTTCTACTGGAACATATGTAATAAAATGTTTTTTAAAGAAATCCTTTATATTTTTTGCAGCAGTTCCAGTTTCACTAAAACATATTCTTGCACCCTCCATCTGTTTTGCAGAAGACACACCAAGAGTTTTTCTCACAATAAACCCTTGTCCATCATAAAAAGTAGTAGGAAGAAATTCTAATTTTTTAAGAACATTTCTTGAAAAAGTATAAGTTGTTGCAGCAGAAAGAATATCTATCGTGCCATCGATAAGATAAGAAAATCTTGTCTTACCATCTACTTCGATAAATTCTACAGCATCTGCATCATCAAAAACCGCAGCTGCAACTGCACGACAAATATCTACATCAAAACCGACCCATCGTTGACCATGCTCGTCTGTCCAAATCATTTCCGAAAAGCCAGGAAAATCTTCCTTTGTTCCACATAGAACAACTTCCCTTTCTTTCACACGAGCAAGAGTCATTCCATAAGTTGGATTATACTCTTCTTTTATTTCTTCTTTTTTTGGTATAAGTTGTTTATTAGGTGGATTTCCTTCAACAGTAGAATCTACTGAAATCATCCAGAATGCCCATACTAATGCAACAATTACTTTTCCCGATAACAACCACATTACTGCAATGTCCTGTAAATAGCCAGAAGTTCATCATCTGATATTGGAGTTTGCATTGTATAGTATCTTTGATGCCCAACCGACATGAATGCTTTAATATCAGAAAAACTAGGATATTTTGTAAGAAGATTATGAAGTAAATAATCTGGACTCAAATGACAAGATGCACATTGATTGTCTTTTGCAAAAACTCTAGTTGATTTTTTGAATCTTTCTGATTGAACCAAAACAGAATTAAGATCCTTTTCCATCCATGTAACTTTTTCATTTATATCTGGAATAATAAAAAATATCATATATGCAAGTAAACCAATTATAGTATAAATGAAAATTCTACTGGAAGCAACCAGATTTTTAGTTTCTATTTCTATTTGTTTTACCGGCTCCAATTCCATCACATCAACTTTTTCATCTGCGACTGATTTGGGCGCCTTCTTTTGTTCTGCCATAATTTACCTCACTTCTTTCCTACTTGATTTAACTTTTTGGATATTTGCTGTTGAAACCATTTGAGAACAATAGGTATGCTCACATTTGATGTTAACCCAAAAAGATAACCCACAGGATAACGATAACTCGCATATGCTGCAAGTTGTGGAACATTTGTGAATACTATTGTAATAAGTAAATATCCTGTCACAGACATTCCCATATTAATAAGTAAATCGAGCAAAATTAACCACTTATTATCAGCATACTTGTCTTTGTTGTCTGTTCTATAATTAAATAAAAATATCCAAAATGATGAAAATATGACTAATCCAATCATCATCAATTCAGATGCGCTAAATAATTCATCCATCGTTTTTTGTCTCTTTTTTGACTAATTTTAATAGTTCTGCTGTACTACCAACGAACAATGCGTTAGTCACATTTTGTGCTCTTGTGACTTCCTGTCTATCTCCATCAGATTCTAATTTTTGTTTCTTCTGATGAAGTTCCATTAATTTTTCTTGACTATCAGACATATTTTTCAGAAGTTGTCCGAATACTTCAAAGGCTCGTGGAGACTCTTCTGCCTTTGCTATCTCCAAAAGTTCCTCCATTGCATCCCTACCTTTCTCAATAATGTCATACATATTTTCACGAGCATATTGAAAATCTGTATCACTTTCACCACCATTGATTACAGCAGGTTGAGTAACCTCGTTTGTATTTAGAACTTCAACGACTTCTGAAGGATTATTTTCTACGAGATCTAAACTTTTTTCTATTCTAGTTTCAATTAATTTTTCAACTTTCATTAACTATCCGTTCCACTTACAGGATCATATGTGACTCCTTGTGGGTAGAACGAAAAGGTTTCACTAAATCCAAAATCTTCATCCTCAAGAGCATTTGTATCTACAGGAACAACATTTGTCCTACTTACAGTTGCACCAGCAGATGCGGCTTCCTGAGATTCTTCTGATAAAATTCTTATTCTTGTTGCATCATCTATTTCATGACTATTTAAAATTAAATTATTTGTAGTATATGCAGTACTATCTTCTGAAATAATATATACTGGTTCTGCTGATACTGTTTCCGACATTAGATGAGTATCTACTGTAACATCCGTAATGACTTTTGCATTGTCCACTATGTTTGGATATAAAAATCCCTTCATTGTAAATGAGAGAGTCCAAATGATAGACCTTCTTGTTGCAAAATCTCCTTCATAAGTATCTTCGCTTGTAACAGAATTTAATATCAATGGTATATCATGCTTGATACTCATACTGGAAATCAATGTCATAGAAAACGTAAAATCTGGTGTAAAGAATGGAAGAATCTGTTCCAGAATTTGTGTACCATCTTCTGCATTCTTTACAAAAATATAAAGAGAAAACTCCCAATTATAAGGAACTCCATTAAATTGTTTCTTCAATCCTGTAGTTCCCTTTTTCACATTTCTATTCATAGTATTAAGTTTTCTCGTACCATCATATGTCATAGAAGTTAATTCAAATCCCATTCTTGGAACAGTAAGTGCAACTTTAGGATTTAAACTTGGATCTGCGCTGATCCTTGTCAACATCTTATCTTTCGGGCCATACGAAAGAGGTATGTTTATAACTTCTGTTACTTCATCTGAACTATCAGTTCGTTGAACTTCAAGAGAATTGAATAATGTACCAAAACCCACCACCATCTTGCGGCTGGTTTGGTGATAAAAATATGTTCCAAACATTATGGATTATCCCCAAATGGATTAGATTCCGAAAAATCAAATACTGAATCAGCATCAATTTCAAATTGTTTATTACTTGAAACTTTGTCAGATGTTGAATCGTCAATAGTTTTAAGAGTTTCAGAAGTTTCGTCTGTTGTTCGTTTAGTTGAATATGTTCCAGTTGCAGTACTTGTAGCTCCTGTCAAAATTTCATTGAGAGTAAAGTTTCCTGTCATATTAATAAGATAAAGATAACTTGTTGAAGAATCCCATCTTGCAACTTCACCTGTAATTGCAGAAGTTCCTCCTGTAACTGTTTCGCCCTCAGTAAACGTACCAGAAACACTTGATAATTCAAATGTACGAACAAAAGATTGTTTCTGTTCTATTACATCAATTTCGTCTATATCTGTATCTAGTTTTTCATCAGAGTAAGTGAAGAGTTCACAAGTTAAATCGAATGTTGGTAATGCACCTGCTTGATAAAAAGGTGTTTCGTGTTCAACAAACATAATCTGAAAGAGTTTACTGGTCAACCCAAAATAAATTAGATCTCCCTCTTTTGGCCGAGTTCCTATATCCAATCCTTCCCATGCTCGTCTTGACATGGAAAATATAATTTGATCACGAACTTCCAATCCAAATTTGGAAACAAGATCTCCTTCACCCTCAAATCCATCAACTGATTTAATAAACATCTCAACCGAATATGCATCTTTATATTCGGAAATCGAATCTTCTCCTAAAATTGTATCTTCATTTACAAGAGTTCTTGGAATGTAATTTACATCATACCCAACTACTTGTATAGATTCTGTTGTTAATGAATGTAAAAGTTCTTGGTCATTTCTTGCATCAAAATTACGAAAATATGTGCTGGTCGGCATCGTTATCCTACATAAAAGTTATCTGGTAATGAATATCGTAATTGCATTTCTTCTTCTAATTTTTCAAGTTCTGTATTTCCATCATCATAAATTTGTCTACCATTCAAAGTTGCACCTCCTGGCAATTGCATTCCTTCAAACTTAATTAAATTTTGACCCCATTGTTTTTTAAAAAGAGCTGTTGTATATTTCTTCAAAAACAAATCATTGTACATTTCTGAATATGTTCCCCCATCAATCTTTTTATAGCATTGCACAACCAACCAATCATCTATATCGGTAGCATCATCCCAATCCATATCTAAATGAAGTTTGTCTGTCAAACGATTGAATCTTATTTGTCGAGAAGTTCCAGAAGAAAACATTTGATTCAAAAGAGAAATATTTTGTTTTGTTGTTGCAAAATATGATAATCCCCCTGCACCCTGTAGAACATTTGGAAGTTCATTTAAATTGAATTGATATTCTGCTGAGAACATATCATCCGATGTTCCTTTTCCTATCGCAAGAACATCCCTGACTCCTATGATGGTATCATCAATTGACAAATACTTATTATCATAATTTCCAAATGAAACGGCGGTTGCTTGTGTTCCGTGTGCTGCTCCTGTTGCACCAGAACTTCCTCCTGTTACTGTTTCTCCTGCAACAAATGTATTTGCAGAAGTATTTGCAGCCCGGAGTCCATTTCCATCTTTGTGCTTAAAAAATTTCAAAACAGTAGAACTTGTTACTTTTTGAACTTCAGCAGTTGCATTTGAAGTTCCACCTGTTATCGTTTCTCCTGCTGTAAATGTTCCTGTAGATGCACCCGAAAAAGTTAAAGTACTGGCTGCAACTTGTTCTGTATAATAATGTACTTCAGTTCCATCGAAATGATATTCTTGAAACATTTGAATAGACTCTTGAATCATATCATTCATCTGCTCATCTGCTAGATTTACATCAATAACAGGTTTCCCTAATTTTCGTAAGCAGTATTCTTTTAATTCTGTAGTAGATGCTGGTTGAGTTGCTGACATATTCCTATCCGTTGTTAATTTCAGCAGATGGACTTATTGTAATTAATCCTTCTGCAAGTCTTTCTTTTACTGTACCACCACTTTGTGTGTAGGTCAAACTATAATAGTATTTACCCTCTGCGAGTGCTGCTGTTTGAGTTGCAGTCAATGAAATAGTGCAATTTGCACCAGTAAGAGAGGTTGTAAATGATTGAAGAGTATTTGCGTATGCAAAATTCTTGATAATTGCACCAGCAACTGTACCAGAAGAAATAGTTACAGCCGAAGAAGATGAATTTTCTGCTGTTATAGTCTTCTCAAAGGTTGCACCTTGATCAATGGTGTAATTTTGAACTTTTTTCTTGAGTGAAACTGCCATAGTACTTCCGTAGAGAATGTGATTATTTATTTATATTTATTCTACGAAAGTTTTAACTTTTACATAACTATCGTTTTTTCGTGGCCAGGTATGATATTTGGATCAACCCACACATCAAATCCTGCTTCTTTGACTCTCAAACAGAATTCAACATCATCCCAAACGAACTCTTCCCAGCCTGGTTTGTGGATTGTTTTTCTTGGATAGAAATAAGGATATTTCATTTTTTCGATTACACCATACTTAACGAGCATCCAACCCATTCCTGTGTAATCTGCTTTGAAGAGTTTCCCATTTTTCTTCTTAATATCATTATCTTGTAAGAACTGATAATAACACCATTGCTCAAAGAAATCTTCATCCATGTTTTCTACAGTTGCATAATTTTTGTTGTCTGACATTTTGTACATACCAGAAACAACATCTTTGTCATGATCTATTAATTTGAAGAATTGCTCTGGCTGAAACACCATATCCGAATCAATCCACATGAGATAATCATAATCCACTTTTCCATCAAATGGTTTTTGATCCACTCCACGATCCAAAGAAACACCAAGACACTTGGTTCTCACATGATAGATATTGCAGAGATAATGCTGAGACAGTCCGTAAGTAATGTTGTACTTAGGAAGTTCTGCGAGAAGATTTGTCCAATTTTGAAGAAATCTGCCAGAGTAAGAGGCCCCTGGCAGACAGAATATGATTTTCATAATTTTTTTATTTTCTATGGAGTATTTGTAAAATTACTATTTAATAAAATACGATTCTTATTTTTATAAGGAGAACATCCTGTATGAATAAATTTTCCATCAAATAATATTATTCGTCCTCTCTTTGGGGTTACTCTTTCTTTGATTGTTAATGTGTCATTTTGTTTTTTTTCTGTTTCATTAAAAATGATTGTATCACCATCTGAATCATTCATATAAACTATACAAGATATATGTGGATTATAATAATCCACATGAGATGTGTGGAGATACCCCTCTTGGATTGGTGTTCTAGTAGTCATATCAAATCGGGCCCTTATTAGGAAATTGATACCAATCAAATCCTGTATAAAATATAATAAAGGAGTAAGAAAGGAAATAAAAGTACTTGGTAACAATCCTACTTTGCTTGGAGCAACAGTAGTCAATATCTCTTTTCCTTCTTTGTCTAATGTAATATTAGAAAGTATATTTGAAGTATGACCAAAATTATAATTATCGGTAGAATCATGAAAATCATCTCTTGCCGATATATTATTTAAAAATCGCCAAGGCATTTCGGTGCTATTTACATAAGATGATATTTGATTGAAATAAGTTTTCGGAAATACATCATCTAAAACACACACCTTATTTTTCCATTCAGTAGGAATCCAACAATCTTCAAATTTTATATGATTATTATTCATACAGCATTATTTTTTTGTACTTTCGGTTGGATTTTTATATAATCGCCAGTTAGATGATACTATGATTTTTTCTGGTCTTCCTTCGGATGATGTTTTTGAATAATCCCCTTTTTTCCCATGAGGTAACGCACCATGTAATATATGTGCTGGAAACATAATCATTTTTCCAACCTGAGAAGAAACACGATAAGCTTGATGAGTTACATCTGCCTGTCTGGGATTAAAAAACTCTGTCTCTCCTATGTCCGAAAGATACAAAATTGAGGACATATTAATATTTGGAATATCATATAATTGGTGAGTGTGATTATGAGTTCCATGATACCCTGTTTCTTCATAAATTGCAGTCCAATTTTGTAAGTGTTCACATCGCAATTCTGGAAGAAATAGTGGAAGAATTTCTTCTACGACTATTTTTTTGTATTCAAGAAGGTTTACAGGATTATAATAATCTGTCCAATAATCAACAATCCTAATATCTTCAAAATCCGAATCTTCGTATCTTTTTTTTATTTCTATTTTTTTTGCAGAAATTTCTTCGCAAAGGGGAAGAATCTGTTCTTCTGAAAATTTAAATTCATAAAATATTGTAGGAAAAATTTCCTGTATTTTTATTTTCATATTTCAAATTTCATAATATTTCACTTGGTTAATGATTTTTGTTTTTACTATGCATCTTCCAATGCTTTTACTTTTGCAGCTAGTTCTTGGATTGCTTTTGTTAAATAAGGAACTATCGTAGTGATACTAACGTGTTTACCTGTTCTATTATATTCATTATCATCTCCGTCAAAATCTTCACCAGAGACAGCTAATGGAATAACATCTTCAACTTCTTGTGCAATAAAACCGATACCTTGACCATCTGGTGAGCATGAAATGTCCGGCCTCCAATCAAAGGTAACAGGATTTAAGTCCTCAACAACACCAAGACCATCGCTGATAGATACAATATTCTCTTTCCAACCAACATCAGATCCTTGACTTAAAGAACCAGCAATTGACAAATTTCCGCCTCTGGTCAAAGTCAGTACATCTGCATTGCCATCTGAATGTAATCCCCAATCAAAATTATCAAAATTGTTTATCCACCAACCATAAGTTGAATTAACAGTATTATCAGTATTTAATAACTTTATGGGTCTTGTGTTAGTTGTGGTCAATAATAATCTACCATCATTATCAAAACGGGCCTTTTCCACAAAACCTGAATTTCCATTATTTGTTGCAGTTCCGATTCTCCAATATGCTGAATCATCAAAAAAAGTAGTAACAACTCCACTATCAACATGAGTTTGCCAAAAATTTGTTGCATTTACTTGTGCTTGAATTGCTGGTTGTGTTCCATATACATGTAAACAAGGAGTAAAAGATGCAGGAGAAGTCGTGCCGATGCCGACATTACCATTTGCAAGAACATTAAACCTATAAGTATTACTGCCTGACTGCGTTATTTTAAATAAATCAGTAGCAGTATCTGTTCTAGTTGCTTCTTCATGTATTCTAAAAAGTGCTCTAGTATTTCCTGCATCATTTCCTGAAATAATGCAAGGATCTGCACTTGAATATTCCTGACCAGCTAAATTAACTTCCAGTGCTGCAACATTATCACCAGAAGAATCAATATCTAACAATGCACTAGGAGCATTCGTGCCGATGCCGATTTTACCTTCTTGATTTATTCGCATTACCTCATCTTGATTAGCAGTTCCAGTACCAGTATAAAATGCTATTCTTGAGGGAACTCTACCAGATTCGGCAGCACCATCTTGTGAAAATATTATTGCTCCAGCTGCAGCTGAAATACCATTGCCCGATTCAGAACCATATGCTTGAATTGCTCCCAATTGTTCACCATCCGCAGTTGCAGCATAAGTTCCTTGAGTTGCAGATGCTGATTTAGTAAATACGATTGTACCAGAGTGTGCATTAGTTGTAGACCAAGCACTTGCTCTAATTTCACTCGCATCACTAGATTTTGATACTTCTAAAAGTGAACTAGGAGCACTAGTGCCGATGCCGACTTTTCCATCACCTAAAATTGTCATTCTTTGTGTGTCATTGGTAGCAAATCTCATTGCAGTATTTTCTAGATTCCACAAATTTACAG
>VTLG01001687.1_pt1 | contig 11975 bp, 19 predicted proteins | sample 4694571 | NCBI WGS metagenome assembly VTLG01 (sample SAMN12604809, study PRJNA352737) | marine metagenome | biome: ENVO:00000447; feature: ENVO:00000209|ENVO:00000569|ENVO:01000036; material: ENVO:00002151; isolation source: viral sequences binned using virsorter ... | reverse complement strand
CGATTCTCGCCGCATGTTATTTATATGACAAAAACAATAATGAATCTGTAGGAGCTTTCGTATGAGCAATTTTGATGATTTTATAGAACCATTAATTGAGAGGGAAGGTGGCGAAAAAATTGTTGTGGACACAGGAGGTACGACAAAATATGGCATCAGCGAACACGGCACAGACCTATCTTCTGACCAGATAAAAGCCCTAACAAAAAGAAAGGCCATAGAGATTTACAGGGAGCAATATTACAAGCCGTCTAAATGCAATAGATTACCTGAGCATTTACAAGAGGCATTTTTTGACTGCGTAGTTAATCAGGGTAGGTCAAGAGCTACAAAGATAATGCAGAAAGCCGCAAACCATAAAAATGGCAAAGGAAAGGTTATATCTGTAGATGGCCGCATTGGCCCAAATACAATTAAGGCTGTCCAGAATCTTGAAGTAGAAAGGTTTAGAGCTTTTAGGTTAATGCACTACGCAGAGATTGTTTTAAAAAGGCCTGATAAATATGAAAAATATTATTATGGATGGTATCGTAGGTGTAACTCTGTATGAAGTCTGAAGAATTTAATAAAGAGGTCATAGCTACATTAGCGGAGCACGGTGCTAAGTTAGATGAGATTTTCTCAAGGCTAAAAAGCATTGACAGAACTTTGACGCACAATATGGGCAGGGTCAATGCGTTAGAGACAGCCTTTGCATATATGAAAGGCATGGGCACGCTTGTTGGGAGCGTTTTAACTATATTTATTGCATTAGTAGCGTACCTAAAATAGCATGGCAAAAGACCCAAGGCTCAAAAGATTTAAACTAAGTGGCTTTAATAAGCCTAAGAGGACAAAGGGACACAAGTCTAAAAGTCATGTTGTTCTTGCTAAGTCTGGTAATAGAATAAAATTGATCAGGTTTGGTCAACAGGGGGTAGCCGGCGCAGGCAAAAGCCCAAGAACCAAAGCGCAGAAAGCAAGGAGAAAATCATTTAAAGCAAGGCATAGAAAGAACATTGCTAAAGGTAAAATGAGTGCCGCGTATTGGGCAAATAAAGTAAAATGGTAAATAAGAGAGGTAGTATATGGAATGGATGATAGAAAATTGGGAATATGTATTAATAGGAGTCATGGCTGTTGATAAAGCTGTTGCGTTAAGCCCCTCAACATGGGATGACCTCTTATGGACATCAGTTAAAAAGTCAATCTTTAAATTAGCAGGGAAATCAGATGAGTCTTCTAAGTAGATACGTTGCAAAACAAGTAAAAAGACATGGACTAAAAACGTTCATGGTAAAATTATTAGAGATGGTCGCTAAGGCTACGCCATCAAAGAAAGATGATAAAGCAGTACAGGATATAAAGAAAATCCTTGATAAATTAAACTAACAAAAAAGGGGAGTTGACTATGCCGAAAGGACGTGGCACATACGGCTCTAAAAGAGGCCGGCCTAAAAAGAAAAAAAGCAGGGGTTTAAAACCAAAAAAAATGGGTAGATAATGGCTGTTACATCGACAATAGAATACTGCACAGACAGAGATATATATGACGTATATCCACAGATCAAGCAGGCAGATTCAAAAACTCGCATCTATGGCTGGGTGGTACATAGCTCAAGTCTATATCGCGCTGACAACACAGGTTTAGTCACTCAGCTATTTGCATCAGGTCAAGACTTAGGCTCTGCGGAGGCGAATAGCGGTGTCGTAAATGGAAATGATGAATGGTTTTATGAGTCTACATTAGACGCTGTATATTATTACAATAGCGCAACAAGCCCAAATGATATGGTAATGGAATCAGGTGAAGATGCCGCCACATACACACAGAGGTATAGAAGAAACGCAAGTAGGCTTGTAGAGTCGAGGCTTGATTCTCGCATGGCGTCAGAAATCAGCTTAGATAGGGAAGGTAGTTTCCCATATATCATAAAACGCACAACGGCTCTTGTCGCTGTGTCTATGATGCTAAAAGCAGAAGACCCGATGAACGAGGTAGCAGGGGCTTTCATGGAAGAGGCAAATGAGTACCTTGAGGGACTTAAAAGCGGCGAGATACAGCTACCAAGCTCTGTCACAGGAGATTCACCCTATGGAGTTATAAGGGATGTAACATACACATCTGGAAAGGTTCGGCCTATACAGACCAGAGGATATTATGCAGGGACTTACGACCTGATAAAAGTTAAAATAATTGACGCAGGTGTTATCGGGACGGCTACTTATTCTGTATGGGAAAAGTCATCTACAGACCTTAAAGCAACTCAAGTTGTAACTGCTGAAACTATCAATGGCGACTATCAGCAATGCGCAGGGGGCTTAGAGATAAGATTTGCAGGTGCTACAGACTCTACAGTTGCTACGGCAAATGACGAATGGGAAATCGAGGTCTATGGTTCAGGTGAAGATGTCAGGACAAGTAATATCGGGAATATAAACATGTCGAGAGGCGCATATCATGTAGGCCGCAAGAATATTAAAGGCGGATACCAAAGGGTAGGCCATAGGAAAATGCGCTTTTAATGGCACTTGTACTTGGCACAACATACGACAACGTATTCTATGATAATGTTCTACAGAAACTGCGGTCTATTATTGTTACAGACAGGTCATGTACTGTATATGTATCTCCTGCCTATAAAGACAGAGGCACATACGCTGTGAGGCTATGGGGACAAAGCTCAGAAACGGACTTAATGACAGCATCAGAATGGAGGAAGGTCTATAATGTTGAGATTGCTCTATATTCTATTGGTGAAGAAGGAGATGAACGGTTTTATGAGCAGTTATATTCAGACGCAGAAAGGTTATATCAGTTATTATTTAACAATAAAGAGAATGGAGCGGCCTCATTTCCTTGGCATGATGGGACTGTGAGCGAGGTTGTATTTGATGAGTTTACAGACGATGAGGAAGAGGTAGATGGCCTACATGTTGCAAGATTCTCATTTTCCTGTAGATTAGTAAGGGCAGGTTAATATAAATTAGGGGTAGTATTATGAGTAAAGCACAAAAAAAGACAGGATACAAGGCCACAAAGTCATTTAAGTCAATTATGACAGACAAAGGTCTATTATCGCAAACGCAGTACAAGGCATTGACACAGGGGCAATCTGACGAGTTAAAAGGTGTTCCGCAAAAACAAATGAGCTACTTGCTCGCAAATAATTTAATACAGGAAGTATAAGGAGATAGCTTATGGCTACCAACGCATCAGGGAGAGAATATAAATGTATAGTCGGAAAACAAGATGTTTCTGCCTTAGCTATTGGGGGAGATGGTGACTTGGCAGATGCTGACTTCGTAAGTGGCTCAAGGTTATTTATGAGAGTTTCCCAGTTAAATAATATTAATTATGATGGAGCTTTCTCTACTGCATCTGTTATGAGAGCAGGCAGAAGGGCTTATGAGGACGGCGACTTTATACGCCATTATGGTTCTGGTACATGGACTTGGGATTTTGATTATTTGGTTGAAAACGAGGTAATGTTACAGACTCTTCTTAGTTTAGCAACAGGTGTTGCAGATTGCACAGGAGCTATCACAGTTAACGCTGGCGTACACGATGCGCATGAAGACCTGTCGCACGGTTCAACAACTGCTGACAATGTAGGCGTTATTTTGCTTGAGGCCGCTACAAGCACATCCGGCCTTGATTCAGATGACCAGATCATGCATAGTGCTGTCTTGCAGAATTTGACATTAGCTTTTGACATGGGAACTGACGCAGGACGTATGCACGCATCCGGTCAATTTATGTCGGGCTACGCTCCTGTCATTAAAAATTCAGGCGTAACAGGCGCCGCTACTGCATCAGACTTTGAAAAAGGTTTATTTGATTTCACAGGCGCATTAACGGTTGGTGGTCATGCGGCAACTTGCACAGCTTTTACAATGACAATCACCAATCCTGCAAATAGGATTGGATGGCAAGGCTCAAGTGCAGAGGCTGATGGATATGTCAGGGGTGGCCTATATGATATATCTGGCTCCATTACTGTAAAATATGATGCTAATATGGCTGATGCGCTTTCTACAGACTGGAAAGCCAACACAGCTTATGCATTAGCGTTAAATGACGGCTCAAATTTTGATATAAGTATTCCATCGGCAAGAATGACAGGACATAATCTTGATTTTGCTGACGAAGGAATGTTTGTTGAGATACCTTGGACAGCAACAACAGGAGCCGCCGCAAGTGGAAACCTTGCTGTCATAACTATGTCTTAAAAGAAACTGTTTAAACGGAGGGAGTATGGCTGACAAAAAGCTCAAATCAGGGCGCAAGGTACAGATCAAGCAAATGAGCGTAGACCAGATAGACGAATGTACCGACATTCCAGAAATTATATTTGAAGATGGGTCTATTAAGACCATTAAAAATTCATCAAAAGCTCGTACACAATGGATACGGTATGGCTTGGCAGGTGGTGACTTCAAAAAATATAATGAAACAAATGGTAAGCCCACAGATGACGTCATCAAACAACTAACGCTTGAAGAAAAAGACGATTTAATGGCGCTTATACAGGACGCACAGACTCTGGGGGAGTAGAAGGCCTACAATTAGGAATTAACGCCGTTTGTAGCCTATTAGGCGCATCAGATGGTAGGCCTGAGTTTGAGGCGTATCCATATACTACAAAGTCTGTTCTAAATACAGAGCCGACTATAACATTTAATAACATTGATGACGTAAACCGATATTTAATAAGGGTTTACAGAGAGGCTTTAGATTATAACAAGGGTAGTCAGGGCGGCGCTATGCTTGACACCTGTGCTCAGATTCCTTTTTTTTCAAATATAAATATATTTCTTGATGCTAAATTACAAAGTGACATTAAGCGATATATGTACGCAAAAGATACAGGCACCCCACCATACTCAGGGGGATACGGTGACACGCCTAAACTTTGGCTTGATAAATATTTTCTCATTAAGTCTATTATAAACGAACATGAGATCAGGGGTATAAAAAAACGTGGCAACAAATAAGCAAATAATAGAATTTCAAGGCAAGGGCATTGCCAAACTTAAAAGCCAGTATAAAGAATTAGAAAAAAGAACAAGAGGGCTTGAGGGCGCAACTAATAGAAGCTCAAGGTCACTTGGGGGAATGGTTGCCGCATTAGGCTTGACCACAGCCGCACTTTACGCCGCCTCAAGAGCGATTTCATCAACAGTTAGAGTAGGTGCTAACTTTGAGAAAACAATGAGCAATGTGGCCGCAATATCAGGCGCTACAGGCAAAGAGATGAAGGCTCTTGAGCAAAACGCAAAAGACCTTGGCTCTACTACGGTATTTACAGCAACGGCTGTTGGGGAATTACAAACAGAATTTGCAAAACTTGGATTTTCAAGTAAAGAAATTAGAGGAGTCACTAAAGATACGTTAGCGCTTGCGGCGGCTACAGGGTCTGACCTTGCAACATCTGCGGCTGTAGGCGGTGGAACGCTTAGAGCGTTTGGAATGGATGTCTCAGAGACATCAAGAGTAACGGATACGATGGCTCTGTCGTTTTCATCTTCCGCATTAGACATGGATAAGTTCTCCAACTCTATGCAATACGTTGGGCCAATAGCTAAAGCGGCAGGCATTAACGTTGAGGGCGCAACGGCTATGCTTGGAACGCTTGCAGACAACATGATAAGTGGCTCGATGGCAGGTACCTCATTGCGCAAAATATTACTTGAGGCAGGAAAAGAAGGTTCAAAACTTGCAAAAAGAATGGGTGGCCCTGTTAAGTCAATGGAGGATTTTCAAAAGAAACTTGCAAAATTAAAAAAAGAAGGTTTCGATGTCATGGCTGACGGCGCTGACCTTGTTGGGCAAAGGGCGATTACAGCATTTGGAATACTTGTAGACGGTACGACAAAAACAAATGAGTTGAATTTAGCGTTGCAAAATGCCGCAGGTTCTGCGCAAAGAATGGCAGACATACAGCTTGATAACTTGCAAGGGAAAGCGACTTTACTTGGTAGCGCAATGGAGGGTCTTGGGATATCCATATTTGAACACATGGCTCCAAGTTTAGAAAGCGCAGTTGTGGGAATAACTAACTTAGTCTCTGCAATGGATAATTTTATTAAAATTCCTGTTAGCGACAAAATAAGGGAAGAACAAATAGAGTTTAATTCTCTTATTGAATTATTAAAAGATGCTAACACAAGTCAAAGATCAAGAAACGCACATATTGACACATTGATGACAAAGTATCCAAGTTATATCAAAAACTTGGACATAGAAAGTATGTCAGTTGATCAACTTGCTAAGTTGCAAAGTGATGCGAATGACCAATTTTTAAGGAATATCGAACTCAAAGCAAAAGAAGAGGTTTTAGCAGATAAAAAACAAAAGTCTATAGCCGCGCAAATAAAAGTACAAAAACAAGAAGTCTTAATGTATAAAGAAGAAGACGATATGTTACAGGGTTTAGCATTTGGGATGATGGGTGAAATCGACACTCGTCAAGCGGCTATTGATGTTGAAAAAATGCAACAGATGGAGTTGGATAGGTTAAGAGAAAAAGCAGAAAAATTAAACGAAGAATATAGGCAAGCGGCAGAGGTGCTGAGTAAATATACAGAAAAAACTGATGAGGCAAACAGCTCTACAAAAGAGTTTGCAAATCAGCTTGCTGAAGGTACGGCTGACCCTGACAGACCTGACGACAAAGACGATAAGGACATCACAAAAACACAGCTTGCAGATTATCAACAATTCCTTAACGAAAGAGCGTCTATCTTTGGCGAAGACACAGAGAGGCAGTTGGATTTACTCGCTGATCAAACGAATAAAATGACAGAATTATATGATCAACAAGGCCTTGACGTAAATGACGTTATTGATTTCTATACAGAAAAAAGAAGGCAGATACTTGAAGATGACGGAAGGCGCACAGTTGAAACATATAGCAAAATAGCAACAGGATTTTCGTCTTTTATAGGTGAGTTTGCAGGTGGGCAAAAAGCGGCCGCAAGGATACAACAGACCGCCGCGCTAATTAATGCATATTCTACCGCTAATGCGTTAATGGCAGACCCTAAGTTGGTTGCCGCATTTCCCTTAAATATTGTTTCTGCGGCAAGTGCGTTAGCCACAGGGCTTGCAAATGTTATGGCAATATCAAAGTCAATAGGTGAATTTAAAACAGCCGCAACAGGTTTTGACGGCGTAGTAACGGAGCCTACAATGTTTTTAACTGGTGAGGCAGGGCCTGAATCTGTACAGGTAACACCTTTAACAGCCGGGATGAATAAGAATGGCCCACAGGGTCAGGGAATAACCCTTAACATTACAGCCCCTCTTGTCGATGAAACTGTAGTAGAATCAATTATTCCGGCTCTTGAAAAAGCAAATAGGATGAGCCTTGCGTAATGGCTTTTGGTACATCAATAAAACTTGGAAACATTAAAGAAAATTGGCTTTTTAAATTAGCTAATAGACAAGGCGGCTTTTTATATTTTTCATTTGCAGATGTTTTATATAGCTCTAATTATTACAGAGGCGTAATACTTAACAGCCCGACCATCAGAGAATCAATAGACCTTGCAAAGTCAACGGCTAAGACAAGCAATATATCAATAACGATACCGGACTATGATTATAATGGCGCTCCAATATCAAAAGAACTGTTCGGAGGCACGAATAATTATATAAATCAAGCCGTAACAATACACTCACAAATCAACGCAGACACGCCAACGCAGATAGGCAGTTTTAGGTTAATTGATATACAGTCTAATGGCATTAATGTTCAACTGTCCTTGACACAGCACAGGCCTTGGGACTTTGTAAAGTTTCCGCAAGACCAAACAACGATATCAAAAAAATACTTTCCTACTGTTTACGGTGAGTTTGTAGAGAATACATCATCGCCATCATCTCAGAATTTATGCGATGGTCGAAAGCTGTATCCAACCCCGGTAGACAATACAAGCGGTAAAATATTGGCCTTAGCAATTAGGGAGTACGATGGGGGCGCGGCAGAAGATGGCAGATTACATCACTATGAAAAAGACTCAGACCAGTTTGTACCTATAGATGACAGCGGTTTTACAGACGTAACAGATACGGCGGCCTATCAGGGAGGTAAGTCAATTAGGTGTAAGGTAGATTTAAACAGGGGCTTTAAAACAAAGCCTCGCACATCCTTAGCTACGACAGAGTTTACAAATACAGATAATAGTTTTGATTTAAGAACAGACGACAGCTCTACATACGCAAGTAACTCATTTCAGCTTTCAACTGCAACAGTAGGCCAAACTGATACCGAAACAAAAACGCTGAATGTTTCCGCGCCAAATATTGTTGGTAAAATTACAGAGCTAATAGTCTTTGTGAGGTATAGGTGGGAACATACTACCAGAAACGAAACAGACGGTAATTTAAAATTAAGTTTTGGTGGCACTTTGTATAATATAACAAGCACCTCAAGCGGTTCTGATCAGACATATACATCTGCCGACCTTGTTAGTAAATACACATCTAATAATAATCAGATACCAGATGTAATTATACAATCAATCGGAAATACTGAGCATACTGGTGCCGCGTCTGATGATGTTTTTACGACAAGAATATATGATATCCAGCTACATGTTAAAGTAGCCTTGGACTTTGCAAATGATTCTGAAAGCTCTAAAAATTATCTTGACGGATTAGAGCACATGTACATAGGGGCAAACGGATTAACCGAATCTTATTCTGGCTCAGGCGCAGAAATAACAGAGATACACGAGGCTCATCGCGATATGTTGATCAGGTATGCAAGTATGACCACATCAACACCTACCGGGTGGAGCGACCTTGAATCAAGTAAGGACTGGAAAATACGCTATTGGCAACTTGAACCAGTAGATTTACAAAAAGAGCTTGAAAGGCTACAGTATGAAGGCGGCTTTATATTTAGATATAATAATAATTCCCCTGAATATATACATATCAAAGACAGTTACTCTTCAACGGCAGAATCTAATATTCTTTCAAAGAGCGATATTAAAAATATTAATGTAAAAGTAACACCATTTAGCGAGCTACTGACAAAGCAAACAATTTCATACGAAAAACATCCTGCTGAGGATAGGTATTTAACAACTACAGAGGCCACCAATTCAACTGCTCGAACTAATTGGAATATCCAAACAAAGGAAAATACATCGCAGGTAAGTCTAAAGGCTTATGTGTCGCCTGCTATACCTGCAACGCCAGCATCTAATCCTAATGATGACTTTTACACATACTACGATAATATATTTGGAACGGTTAAGCTGATGGTTGATTGCACGATAGTCAATCCAAAATTTTATGCTTTAGGTGTAGGCGATGTAATAGAGTTTGATGAGAATAATATGTTCCCGGCAACTCCAATGGGTCACAACTCGGCCACATGGAACGGTTTAAAAATGATGATCGTATCAATGAGTAGGAGCGTTGGTACGCTTAAAATAACAGCGAGAGAAATATGAGTACATATAATAGATACGTTAAAGCAAGAGCTTATGTGGACATGATACAATACAACTTAGCAAATGGTTGGCGTGACCTTGATGACATTACAACGATACAGGATGACGGCTCTACGGCTGTAACTTTTGATGCAGGTAGTGAGGCCAGTATGTTTGATGGCAAGCCTGCTAACTATGCACAGATAGCTCACGACACTAAGAGCTTTTATATACAATTTAATACAGGTTTTAGTACAAACACATTAGCAGAGTCAAATTATATTGCCATACTTAATCACAATATGCATGACGCAGATGCTGTTTTCACGGTAGAGATAGATGATGCGTCCAACATGGCAAGCGCTACTAAAGTATCAACCACAGGTAGCCATACTAAATTAATTAACGCTGACGCAAACGATACGGCAGGAGAGATAGACCCAGCGCAAAACGGATGGACACTTATCACATGGGACAAACAGACAAGTGACAACCAGTACGTCAGAATAACATTTTCAGATGATAATGGAACAGCGCAAAATTTTGCAGAGGATTTGGTGCTTGGATCTATTCAGTATGGCGAGTACATAGACCTCCCAAGCGTTAATATGGACATAGTTACGAGCGTTGATTATGAAGGAGTAAAGCTACAAAAGTCATTAGGGGGTAATTTATATTCCACCATGACAAGTATGGGAGCACCAACATGGGACAGCACAAATCCATTTAATACAGCCACAACAGCAGAGCAGACATACACATTTAAAAGAAGGCATGGGAGGGTAAGGCACTCAATGACCATGAGTCATATTGCCGACACAACACTTTGGGCATCGGCCATGCAGGGAGTAGAGGCCAGTAAATTTATTGACGCTGAAACATTGCATAGTAATTTTTATAACAAAGTGATGGGTCAACATTTACCATTTTTATTTACCATTGATTCAACAAGCACGGAGGAGGGGGACTACGGTATGTTTAGACTTGATGATTCCACGCTTAGTGCACAGCAAACACTCCATAGAATGTGGACTGTCAAGATGGACTTGGTTGAGGACTGGTAAGGTTTGCCCCGGACGATGGTTTGGCGATAACCCTCCTGCCGCACGACCGTCCGAAGGGGCAATTTAAAGGCGTTTAAACACCCTCCCCAATTAGTGCGCAATAAATGTGGTGTCCATTCATGTCGTTAGACTCAAGCTCTATCGCTAATCTTTTAATTTCAGGAGTAGTATATTCACATACGCAATCTTGTAAGTGATCACTTAGCTCTTTTGTTTGACGCTTAAGGTCTTTGACATTATCAGTTGGAAAACCTATCTGCTCTCTTTCGAGTAACTCATATAGTAATACCCAGTAAAACTTTAGCTGTCTTTTAGTCATTTGTAACTCCTATTGTTTGTTGATTGTATCATAACTACTTAGATTCTAACACTTATAACAATTAGGTGCAAGCACTTATTTATATTAAATAAATCAAATATAACTTGACATACAATTATAACATCATTTAAAATGGAATATGCAAATATATGAAATTATAGCCAATTTGTTCATTTTCAGCATCTCACTTGCAGTAATTGCTTGCGCAAGTTTTATCTTGTTCATCGCAGGAGATGTTGCATTGGAGCGAAGAGGTATAGAGGAGGGGACACGGCAGTTGGCTGTAGGTGCACTCATATTATTAGTTATTTTATTAATCACATAGGATACACCATGCAAGATACAATGAAAAAAGAAAAACAGACCAAGGATCATAGGTTCCAGATCATAGGCCTTGATATAGACTTGAGGAGTAAATTCTTAAGTGTCTGTAAATTAAACAACAGATCAGGCAATGAGGTGTTAAAAGCCTTTATGCAAGACTATATTGATGACCATGACCAATCACAGCCCTGATGCCCTACTCCACAAGGATAGAATCTGTAGCTATCTTAAGCTGAACAGCACGGCTCATAAGCCCATAGTTTCGAGAAAGCTACAAGGCCTGTGGAATATCTCAGACCTCACGGTCAGGCAGGCTATTGCCTTACTTCGCGATGACGGTATGCCCATTGCAAGCGGCTCAAAGGGTTTTTATTATGCAAAGACAGCAGGAGAGCTTGAGGACACCATTAATCATTTAAGAGAGCGTGTCATCGGTATATCAAAAAGAATCTCAAGCCTGACAAGCACACAGAACAAGATGAGGCACGATGGCAACGGTCAGGGGTTATTATTTACAGGGCTTGAAGATGACGAATAAGAAGAAAGCAAAGCTCTTAAAAAGAAAGAAGAGTAAGATAAAAAAGTTAAATACACAAAGGAATACACCTGTAAATACTAAAGAACTAAAGAAAAAAGAAAAAATATTTAAAAACTTTAAACCAGACAGGAGTTTACTAAAACAATGATAGCAGAAACAATAGACGACCTGCATTATCAAATAGCTGAAGAGCAAACAGATGAAGAGCTAAGTGATGAGAAAGCAGATGCGCTTTTATATGTAATTGATAAAGAGCGTAAAAAGATAAACGATATACATTTACAAGCAGGGACACAGGACG
>VTLG01012565.1_pt1 | contig 11976 bp, 5 predicted proteins | sample 4694571 | NCBI WGS metagenome assembly VTLG01 (sample SAMN12604809, study PRJNA352737) | marine metagenome | biome: ENVO:00000447; feature: ENVO:00000209|ENVO:00000569|ENVO:01000036; material: ENVO:00002151; isolation source: viral sequences binned using virsorter ... | reverse complement strand
TAAATCAAATCCTAATGGCTTGTGGTCAGGCTCCAGTCACCACTTTGGATGAAACCAACCCAGACGTTGCGATTGCTTATCAAACACTTTTAGAAGTTAGTAGAGAAGTTCAAAGTGAAGGATGGACTTTCAATAAAGAAGCCCATAAAGAAATGACACCTGAGACAGGTACTAAACATATTGTTATTACAAATAATATTTTACAGATAGATTTAAGTAAAGCTAATGCTTCTAATAAGGAAGCTGTTAGACGAAGCGGTAAATTATATGATAAAGAAAACCACACCTTTGAATGGGAGGAACCAGTAGATTGCGATATACTATGGCTATTTGACTGGGTTGATTTACCACGTCCTATTCAAGATTATATTACAGCTAGAGCATCCACTGTTACCTCTAGTCGTATAGTTGGAGATAACGATCAATATCAAATGCTCCAACAAAAAGAAGCATATATGAGAGCTATGGCTTTAGAGTATGAAACTAATCAAGGTGATTATTCATTCTTTGGTAAGCCATCTGGTTCTGATCCATATGTAAGTTATGAACCTTACAGAGCACTTCAAAGATAATGGCTGCAGTAACACAACGCATATCAAATTACTTAAGCGGTGTATCAAAACAAGCTGATAGTAAGAAGTTTCCAGGACAGGTAAAAGAATGTATTAATGGATTACCTGATGTAACATTGGGTATGACAAAGCGTCCTGGATTTAAGTTTATTTCAAAATTAAAAAACACAAGCGGTACTGACTTTAGTGGAACTCAATTAGATAATGGTAAGTGGTTCTACATCAATAGAGATACAAATACCAGATATATAGGATGTGTAATTCCTAAATCTGGTAGTACTAATGGAAGTATCTATGTATGGAATGCAGATACTGGTGTTGCATGTACCATTACTAATGGTTCTACACATAGTTATTTAACTGGAACATCTAATACTAATTACGACGTTACTACTGTACAAGATACAACTATCATTACTAATGATGCAGTTACTGTAACCACACAAGCTGCAGCTACTGACTTTGTAGCTCAGAGTAGAGGTACACTTCTACTAAGTGGAAAGATAGAACAGATGCAGGGTTACGATTTCTCAGTAACTGTAGCTGGTCAAACAACAGCCTCTTATACAGCAGCATCTAATGCTGACTTTGATGAGATACTAGATACTATTGAAGCTAGAATTAATGCTTTAAATATTAGTGGTTTAACAGTAACTAAATATGGAACATCGCTTCAGTTAGATAGAGTAGTCAGTTCTACTAGAACCTCCTTTACTCTTGCCGCATCAGGCGGTGATGATAAAGAAAGATTTGTTGTCTTCCAAGACTGGGCTTCTAACGAATCTTGGCTACCTCCTAACTCATTTCATAATCATGTAGTGACTATAGTTAACTCACCTCTATATGATGAGGATAATTACTATGCAAAGTTTGTAGCTGATAATAGTTCAGCTGGTTCAGGGTATTGGAAAGAGAGTTTAGGTAATAACCAATCTCCAGGTTTAACAGCCGCTACCATGCCTCATAAGTTAATGAATACAGGTACTAATACGTTTACATTTATACCTGCGACATGGGGAGATAGAAAAGTAGGAGATGATCTAACAAATGCTCATCCTAGTTTTGTTGGTAAAACAATTAAACGAACATTTTTTCACGATGATAGATTAGGGTTTTTATCTGAAGATAATGTAATCCTTAGCAGAGCTAAAGAACCTTATGAGTTATATGCTGTATCAGCTAGAACACACACAGCTGGTGATCCTATAGATGTTAACTGTGCATCAGTTAGACCAACTAAATTACATGCTATTAAACCTGTTAGACAAGGTTTAGTTTTATTTTCTAAAAATCAACAATTTATTATCTACGCAGATGATGGACCACTAACACCACAGTCTACAAAGATCAGGCCAATATCAAACATGGAAATGAGTGATGAAGTTGATCCAATAGACATTGGTACACACATGAACTTTATTAGTAAAACTCCTAACTTTGTTAGAGTATTTGCTATGCAAACTAAAGGTTTAGGTGAGAGTCCAGACATACTTGATATAGGAAGAGTAGTTAATGAGTGGATAACTGCTGACGTAGATACACTTGTAGCTAGTATTCAGAATGAGTTCATTGCTATGTCTAGTCAAGCAAGTAATGAAATATATTTTTATAGAACTTACTCTGACGGTAAAGAGACTTTAATGGAGTCTTGGTTTAAATGGAAATTAGCTGGAACTGTCCAGTCAATGGCTTTAGATCAGGATGATATGTACACAGTTACTAAGCAAGGTAATCAATATACTATATCTAAAGCAAACCTAACACTAAGTCCAGAGGTAGCTATTATAACCAACGCACAGGGTCAAAAAATTAACCCTTGTATGGATTTATATGCTCAAGCAACTAATGGTTTATCTGGTGGTAGTGAGAAAACAGTTGTATGGGATTCTACAAACTCTAGAACTAAATGCTACATACCTTATGCTAACTTAACTGATGCAAAAAAATTAGTTATAGTAGCTGGTACAACAGCAGCTGGTACATTTAACAACTCAGGTTATGTTGTAGAAGTCGAAACAGGTACTGATTCAGATGGTACATTCTTTATTGTACCTGAACAGAATTTATCTAGTGTAGCTAGTAGTGTATATGTAGGTTATGCTTATGATTTTGATGTTCAACTACCTAAACTATATTACAACTTATCTCAAGATGGAACACAACCTGATTTTACATCTAATCTAACTATTGCTAGATGTAAGTTTGATGTTGGTCTTTCTGGTGTTATGGGTTTTAAATTAAATGTAACTGGTAGATTTGCTGCTAGTAAAACTTACAAAATGTTTACCAATAACTGTAGAGATAATAGTGGTAATGAAGTTTATACAGATTATGAATGGTCAAAATCTGATTTAGATTATATTGATAGAAATCAAATTAAAGTTAAAATTAACAATAAAACTGTTACTGATTTTACATTTCAAAGTGATACAAAAATTAGATTAGGCAACTCATTACTTAAGCAAACTACACTTAATGGTGATAATTCTACTAAACTATTTGCGTATACTTTTGATGTACAAAGTACAGCTAATATTAAAGTTAAAGTTGGTGGCGTATTAACTACTGATTTTGTCTTTGCTGGAGGTAAGTACATAAGTTTCAATACAGCCCCACCAGCTGCTACTGGTAATATCTTTATATATAATGAAGATGAATTAGAAATATACATTGATGAATGGTATTTCTTAGAACCAATATCAGATGCTAATACATATTTAGCTGATGATGTACCACTGGATGAATCTAGAACTGTAACAATACCAATACACCAACGTAGTGAAAACTTTAACTTAAGACTTTTCACTGACTCACCATTTCCCGTCTCTCTTAACTCGATGATGTGGGAAGGAAACTACTCACCGAGATTTTACAGAAGAACCTAATGACCACTCAAAAAGAAAGACTTGATAACAATGTTGTTGCTGAAAAACTAGCACGAATGTGTGCTGGTGATAATCAAGATGCTTTAGATTATTTATATATGATCAGTAGCATTACAAGAGTAATTGACGATATTTATGATGCAGATAGAGTTGTCAATAGAGAAACTTTATTGTCAATACTTGAAATGTTATTTATTAAATTACCTATAAATCCATTCTATATATCTAATCAAGATGTATTAGTATCACAACATATATCAATGTGGAATGCTTGGATGGCAGCAAATGCGTGGGAAGATGGTGATAAAACCGAACAAATATATGCTCATGTTTGGCGTGATACTTTACATGAACTATGTCCAATTGTTGCTTTATTAACACAAGATTATGAAGCAATGAAACATGTATCTAACGAAATGCGTTATTTGTATAAAAAAGATTTAGGAGACTAACTTATGGCATTGTATGCATCAGCAGCAATTCCGTGGATTATAGGTAGTACAGCAGTTTCGGCTGGTGTTGGTATTTACGCAGCTAATAAATCAGCATCAGCAGCTAAGAAAAATGCTCAGTTGATGAACGATGCTGAAGGGCGTAGACTTGTCTATAACACAGAATTGTGGGAAATGGGTTGGGAGCAAAAGCAACTCAACTATAATCAAGATAAAAAAGCGTTTGACGCTAAAAAGAAAAACACCTTAGAAATGATTGCTTACCAAGATAAGGTAGCAACACAACAATATAATTATCAATTAGCAATTAATCAAAGCAAACAAAAAGCATTAGAAGACGAATATCAAAGATCTCAAACTTTGTATGGTGGTCGTTTACGGCAAAACATACAATCTGAAATGAATGCAATACAGCAAGAACAAGCTAAGTTTCAAGAATTAAAACAAGAAGTATCTTTTGAAAACGAAGAACTTGCTATAGCTCAAATAGAAGCTGCTGGTAAGTTAGCTGCAGAAGGTCAATCTGGTAGATCTCTTGCAAAACAATTCCAAGCTGTTGTTGCAAAACGTGGATATAACAGTGCAAAACTTGCTGAAACTGTAACCAGTGGAGCCAGAAACATGAGAACCATGTTAATGGAAATCTCACTGGATAAACAAGCAGCAGATCTTTCAGCGTATTCTCAAAGAATGCTAAAACCAGGTAAAATACCTGATCCAATTAAACCTCTACCTACACCTGTTCCTGAGTTTGTTGGCCCTCGTGCTTTAACAGCAGCTGATAAAGGACCACAACCAATATTAGGAACTCAATACTCACCAAGTGCAGCTGCAAGTGCAGCATGGGCTGGTGCATTACCAGGTATTACAAACTCTATTACAAGTGGTATAAACATGTATGGAGGAGTTAAAGGCTGGTGGTAAGATACTCATTACTAATTAAATAAAATGTCATTCAAAAGACAATCCTCAAGGGGAGGTTCTTTTAAACAAAGAAACTACGGTGATGGTGGTGCTGCCGAATTTCGTAGAGCTAAAAATTTAGAAATCCAAGGATTAGAAAACCAACTAAAAAGCTATACTGATGTACATGGTAAAAAAATCGACGGTATGCGTCGAGCTATGGCTACAACAGAGCAAATGGAAAATACAGTTAGAAGTAGAGAAGATCAACTGTATAGAGATAAGGCAAGCATGATAAAAGACCGTAGGGATGATGAAGTAAGATCCTTACAAATTGCAGCACACAATGCAAAGATTGAAGGTAGTAAATGGGAGAAACTAAGTCCAACTTTAAGTAAGACTATTCTAGATGCTGGAAGTATGGCAGCTAAAAGAGCTAATGCTTTACAAACTGCTAAACAAACAGAACTTGATACTCCTTATTATGAACTTACAAATATCTATACTAAAGATTTACTTCAATTAGATTTAGAACAAAAACAAAAAGAGTTCAAAAATTATGCTGAGTATAGTACAGCAGCTGCTCAGATTAACTTAAATAAAGCTGCTAAATATACTGTTGATGCTCAGTCTCACCATGCTAAAGCTATTACTGCTGATTTATCTAATATAATTCTTAAACAGAAAACCTTCCTTGAAGATAATGTTCAAGGTATTGATCTTGATAAGAATTGGAAAACTGTAGATCAAATGTATGATGATCTATTTTCACAGATCCAAGATGCAATGGGATGGGAAGGATCCGCTGCTGAAGGTGTTATTGAATTTAGACAAGAATTTAAAAAGAAACAAAATGCAGCTGTCAGAGCAGCTAAGCATGGATATGAGTATGATTTAAGTGAAAAATTAGTTGATAAGAACTACCTTGCTTTTACTAAATCTCCATCAGCTGCTAATCTTAATAATGCTTATTTTGTCTATAAAGAAAGCCGTACTACTGAAGGAGGTAGGGTTGGAGAAGAAGCAGGTAGAACAGCTTTATTTACAAAAATAGCTGAAAACCTAGAATTACCTGATTCAATAATAGCTGAAGTATTAGCTTATGAAACACCTAAAGATGGTCAACTGAAAGAAGGTGAAACATGGGGTGATCGTTTTCCAAAATTAAAAGAAATGATGGAAACGGCTAGAGTAGCAGCTAAGAAAAAAGCAAATACAACAAAAAATATAGAACTTAAATATGCTGATGGTGAAGATTTAAAAGACCAACAAGATTGGTTCCATAATGAAGGTGAGTATGCAGCTGGAGGAAAGTTTGAAGGTCAAGGTTATAATGGTAATAAAGATGATGCTATTAAACGAGCTAATATAGCTAGAAACAAAGGTCATACTAAAACCGCTACATATATTGAAAGTATGTACTGGACTTCTAATGCTGAGTATGATGTACAGTTTCAAAAAGATGAATTACATAGACTGTACAAAGCTGGAAACTTTAATGAATTACATAACCTTCTTTATAATTCACCACATCTAAAAGATGAAGTTAGAAATTCTTTAAAAGCACAGTACTTACCAGAACTAAAAGAATGGGCTGAACTTGGGCATGATGACACAGAAGTAAGGGATCTTGTTGAAGCTGAGCTTAGAGGTTCTTTAGGTGCTGAAAGGGTTCAACGTATGAAAACTAGCGACATAGTTAGTTTAGAAGAAACTATAGATATAGGTGTGCAAACAATTCACAGATACTATAGAGAAGAAAAAGAAGGTAAAACAGCTAAAGAAGCTTGGAAACTTGCAACCAAAAGATTTTCTGAAGATGTAAATTATATACATAAAGAAGAAGGCAAAGTTGATGTAAAAGGTAGAGGTTTATTTCAACTAACTCCAGGAAGTGACGCAAAGAATCATTTACCTTATTTTACTCATCAACAACCTCGTAGTGAAGTACAAAACTATTCTAGAAGTATAGTTGAATTAAGAACTGATTTAATCAGTGGACCGTCTGCTACAGCTGAATCATATAAAGAAATAGATATTCTAACTACAGATTACAGGGCTGATATAGCTGCTGAATTAAACGCTGGTTATGCTATTGAAGTACCTGACATAGTTTATGATATATCTAAAAAATGGAAAATTCCTGTACATGAAATCATCAACAGTGAACTTGAGAAAGGTTTAGGAGAAGGGTTTGCACCTTTAAAAACTCGTATGGAACCTGGCTATAAAGATATAATTTTGTCTGAAATAGAAAATAATCCAAATTATATGAGTTTAGCAGAACGTGTTAGATCTTCTAGAAACTACCACGAGTTACAAGGATTAAACAACTTTGAACAATCAGGAGGAAGACCAAATAACATTGATCCAGTTGTCAAAGCACAAGTTATTGAAACTCCTAATAACGCAATTCTTTATCAAGCACTAGGTAATAACCCAACATCTTTTGCATTAGGTACTGTATTTAATACTTGTCAAGGCTGTTCTTTTGAAGATATAGGACAAATAGATAACTATGGTGAAATTTTTACTAATCTAAATTCTTATACGTTTACACAAGCAGTCACTAAAGGCAAACAGTATGGACTTAATTACAATCCATATACACAAAAACTATTTCATGGAGGTGATTAAGAATGTCTGATGCTCAAACCTTAGATGAATATAATAAGAAAAAAGAAGCCAGAGAACAAGGGCTTATTGAGACAAAACCTAATAAAGAAAACAACCCAGTACCAGCTTACCATGTAACTCCTACTGCTGAGCAGATAGAAGAAACAGGTAAGTTACAACCTATTACTGTTAATGAGCAAGCTTTAAAGCAGGTAGTAGGTGGTAGTGCTCCTAAATGGGAAGCAATGAAAGCTTGGAGGCGTTTACCTAATGGTCCTGAAAAGGTACTAGCTAGGGATAACTGGTATCAAAGGTTCTATGGAGCCGATTATGAAACAGTTAAAAAAGAAAACATATTCCAGCAAGTAGGTAGAACTATCCGAAGAGATCAACCAGGAATAAGCAACATAAGTGGTATGGTTACAGCCTTTGGTAAAGGTGCTTTAGATTTTGGATTTGATGTTGTAGGACATTTAGGACCAGCTGGTGAGAAAATAGATAATAATTGGGATGCTAAAACTTCTTACTTAAACCCAACAATGAACAACCTATCAAGGTTTGGTTCTATTGCTATACCATCTTTTGTTGGTGGTGGAGTTGCAGGTCAATTATTCAGTAAAGCACCGTGGGCTGCAAGAGGCTTAGGTTTATTAGGGACTGATATCGCTGTTACAGGAATAGCTGATATTAGTGAAGAAGATGATACACTTACAACTGCATTAGTTAAAGCAGCACCTGGAGCTATTGGTCCAGATGGTTGGATACCTGCTCCTGGAGCTTTAATTAATAAAGATGATGACAGTCCAAGTGTACGAACTCATAGAAATCAACTTGAAAGTGTATTGTTGATGGGGCTAAGTAATACAATAGGTTATGCTGTAGTTAAAGGAATACCTATGGCTCAAGCAGCTAAGAAATGGATAGTAGCACCTTATAAAGATAAGCAGAAAAAAGTAATGCAATGGTTTATATCGAAAGATCCAAACTCTAATCTTTATAAACAACAAGCTATAGCTAAAGCTGCTGATCCTAATAAAATCATTAGAATTGCTGAAATAGATAGTATAGTAGCTTCAAAACAGTTTAAATCTCCAAAACAGAAAAAACAATTATTAAAAGAACGTACTAAATTAGTTGAAGATTTAGATCTTGTAGGTGGTTTCGATCAATATATGAAACGTATCCAATCTACTATGGATTCTCAATCTAATGCTGCTGCAGTTAATAAGATTAAAGCAAATCCCAATAGTGTTGATTTTGACCCTGATATAACAAAAGGAGTTTCTCCAAGTCAATCAAGGCAAAGCATACCTCCAGGAAATGTTGCTAGAAACATAGCTGATACTACTAATGTCGGTATGGGTAAAGTAGATTATGGAGATCCATCACCATTAATGACCACAGCTTTTAGAAATAAAATATTAGCTACTGGTAGTTCTAGAGATGGTATTATTGAAATACTTGAACAAGCTAGAAAAGCTGGTCAGTTTGATTATTTTGATGGGCTTATTAAAACGTCTAGAGCCGAAGCTGATGCTTTTGCTTTAAAAATGTTTGATGATATAATCAATGCTAGATCAGGAAAAGCAGTTCGTGATTTATTTATTGATAAAAGATCTAGTGTTAGATTTACTGAAAGTTTAAAGATAGAACCTATTGGTGAAGATGTTGCATCTGCTGTTTTAGCAGCTTGGAAAGAACTTCAAGAGCGTTATATTGGTCTAGAAGTTGCTCAATCTTCGGCCCGTGTAATGGATACGTTAGGTAAAGAAGTATCAACATTAGCTGAAGGTATAGGTAAATTTGAAGGTATTGCTGATAAAGGAGCAGTTCAAGATCTTATTATTGAAAAACTTGGTATACTACATAATGAATACCGATTAAATCAAAAAATATCTGGTCTTCTACTACAAAGAAAAAAAGCTAACATCGACGGACTTCTAAAAAAAGAAGATGTTATCGAACTTCAAAAGGTATTTAAACAAGAAGAAATCTGGGCTGCAGAGGATGCAGCGAATTATCTTAGGCTTTTAAGAAATTTAAAAGAAACTAATCCAGAAATGCTTGAACCTATGATGAAAGCATTTGAAATGACGAAAGGAAATGTAGATACTATAGATGCACTTAGAAGGTATATGGATGAAAGTGTTGATCCTAGAGGTATTGTTGTAAGTCCTGATCCTAAAAAATTAAATGCTGCTGCTACAACTCAATGGTCAGTTGCATATAATAATATGCTTTCAGGATTATCAACCTTCAAAGCTACACTTGGTCAGACTGTAGGTACTTTTAATGAAACATTCTCTTCTTTAATCAGCCATGCTGTTATGAGAGGTGCTGGTGATCAAGATGCTTTAAAAAGATGGATGTATTATTATTGGACCGATATGGAAACCAATAAAAGACAGTTAAAATACATGCATGAAATAGTTAAAAAAGTCAATAAAGATCCTAGTATAATGGCAAAATTAGGAAGACAAGATTTTGTATTAGATGCTAGTGATGACATAAGACTATTAGATTCATACGCAAAAGTAGCTGAAAAAGAAGGTAATATTGGATGGTTAGTACAGTATAATAAAATAAGAATGGATAACTATCTTGCTAACTCACCTTGGGCTAGATATGCTATGACAGGTATGACTGGAGTTGATGCTTTTGGTATATCTACTCAATCTACTAGAGTTGCAAGAGTACAAGCTTGGGCAGAAGTATTAGAAAAGAAAGGTAGGGTTGATCCTGAAAGCTTAATGACAGCTGAAAGGAAAGCTTATGATAAATTAAAAAATCCTAAAACTGGAATAATTGATGATGAGTCTGTTAAAGCCTTTGCTGGTGAAATAGCCTTAAACACAGATGATGGTTTAGCTACTTGGATAAATACAGCAACAACTGCATTTCCTGGATTAAAAGCAGTCATGGCATTTGCACGTTCTAGTGCTGGTATGATGAAAATGGCTAGTAGTTATACACCTCTTGCTAATATAGCTGGTTTTGGTAAATATCGTAAAGTTCTTTGGGCTAGAACAGATGATGATATAAAACGAGCATTAGGAGAACTTAAAATTAACTGGAGAACTACTGATCAATGGAAAGCTGTTTTTAAATTTAAACAAGCAGAATACTGGGGTCGTGTAGCTTATAGTAATGCTTTAGCTGGATTACTAATGAATCACGGTCTAACAGGTAATATCACAGGTAATGGTCATTGGGATGGTAGAAGAAGAGCTATGGAATTTAAATCTCTTCACTATAAACCTAAAATGATTAGAGATCCTATTACTAAAAGATGGTGGTCATATGAAGGTATTCCTGGAGTTGAACAAGTTTTAGGTATAGTAGGAGATCTATCTTATTATGCTAGAGATATTGATTCACCAATACTTGAAGATTTCCAACAAAAACTAATGTGGACTATTACTGCTAATTTCCTAAGTGAGTCACCGTTACAAGGTATTGAACCTTTAACAGCTATAGCTACTGGAGATTTTAGTGGATACCATAGATTAACTGCTAATACTGCTAGAATGTTTGTACCTGCTAGTGGTCTTCAAAGTACTTTAAGTCAATCTATTAGTGATGCAAGAAGGCAGTTAAATGATGATATAATTGATCATGTAAAAAATAGATCATTAGGTTTCAATTTAACATTACCAGAAGCTATTAATAGATGGACTGGTAAACCTATTAATGATGTTAATAATCCTATATTAAGAATATTTAACTCATTAAGTCCAGTAAAAACAAGCGATCCTAAAGAAGATTGGGAGATCTGGTTAAGTGAAATTGGATACAGAGGAGAAGCTACAAACGCTACTAGAACAGCAGATGGTAAATATGAGTATAATGCAGAAGAACAAGCATATATAGATTTATTAGTAGGTTCTCAAGAACCTTGGAAGAAGTTAATTCCTTTGATGAAGTCTAAGAAATATCAATACCAAACAGGATTGATGAGAGCACATACTGCAGCAGGTGATGATGCTAGAAGTAATAAAGTATCTTTAGCTGCACAGAATCTACCTGTGTTTGAAAAGATTGATGCAATAATGAAAGAAGCACAAGAAAATGCAGAACGATTCTTAATCAAAGAACGTCCTGATATATTTGAAGGTGTTAAGTATCAACATTTAATGAATCAGTATATCAAACAAGGAAGAGTAGATGATGCAAGACAATTACAAACTGACCTTCCTGGAAAACAACAAGAAGTAATGAAAAAGAACTTCACAAACTTCCACCAGCAATAATTTAAAATACAATGGCAGTAACTGAAAATTTACATACAGGTAATGGTTCTAAAACCAATTACGCATTTACATTCCCATATCTAAAGACCACCGACATTAAAGCTAGTGTCGATGGTACTGTAGTTACCAACTTTACAGCTGGTTCACCTACTGCTACAGAAATACAATTTAATACTGCACCTGCCAATAATGCTGCTATCAGGATTTATCGTGATACAGCAACAGACAACCTATCTGCCACCTTCTATGCAGGTTCTGCAATCAAGTCAGAAGACTTAAACGATAACTTCTTACAGAA
>VTLG01010160.1_pt1 | contig 11977 bp, 31 predicted proteins | sample 4694571 | NCBI WGS metagenome assembly VTLG01 (sample SAMN12604809, study PRJNA352737) | marine metagenome | biome: ENVO:00000447; feature: ENVO:00000209|ENVO:00000569|ENVO:01000036; material: ENVO:00002151; isolation source: viral sequences binned using virsorter ... | reverse complement strand
CATTAGGTTCACAATGATGATTAACAAAACCACCTACTGCACTTTCCATATGCTTTTCTCCTAGTTGTATTGAGGTTCTTGTTGGAGCATTTCTCCATCTACAATCCTTTAGTAGATTTACTACTAACTCTCCTTCGGGTATATCTTGAGTTGCGTATACTCCCCAACCTGTGGTGTATAATTCATCTGCTTCTGATACGGTAAATAATTCTTTCATGTTATCCTATTAATGTGTTAATAATTCCTGTTAAAAGTATGAAACACGCTACTGTGTTAAGAATTAAAATTGCTTTATCTTTCCACATCACACCTACACTAATCCAACCTGCACAACCCACAAAAGAAAGAACCATATCTGATAAAGGAAATTTTCCTGTAGACCTGAGAGACATTGCTAATAGTATAATTGCTGAAGAAGCCCATTTTATATACCAATCTTTTGTTAGTTTTGGTGTTTTAAATTTTTTTACTACGTCTCTCACCAAACTCTCCTAACTATTCTAGGTATAATTTCTCCACTTCTTATTACTTCAACTTTACAACCTATTTCCAAATTTAATCCTTCTATATAAGCCATATTATGTAGAGTTGCTTTACTAATCATAGCACCATCAATCTCTACTGGATCTAGTATTCCTACTGGAGATACTACACCTGATTTTCCTACTTGCCATATTACATCTATTAAAGTTGTATTAATGCCTTTCTGTATTCTTTTAAGAGCATAAGACGCTCTAGGGTGGTGTGAAGTGTAGCCCCTATCTTCAAAGTCTAGCTGGTTATCTATTCGACATACCATGCCGTCAGTTGGGTACTCGTGAAACTCTGAGTCTAATATAGTTCTAAACTTGGCTTTCTTTAAGTTTGCCATTTCTTCTGTCCATAAAAGCTCATTCTTGGGGTAAATATCGTAGGCTATAAATTCAATTTCTCTACTAATAAATTCCGCATAGTCATTTAAGTTAAGAGCACCAGCGGCATAATTTCTTGCATTTTTAATATGCTTTGGAGCTACTACTTCACCTGTTATTTGTGTAAATGGAACTGACGGACCAAAAGGGTCTGGGTGTACCGTAAAGAATTTATACTCTTTTGGAACTAAATGAGACATATTATTTGTTATGTCTATACCTTGTTTTCCGTCTCCTCTTGTTAATGCTCTGATCAGTCTACCTCTAAAATAAGTTAAAGATACTGCTGCACCGTCAAGCTTAGGAGTCCATACTACTTTACCTTTATAATCTGATAAAGGATTTTTCTCTGAGTGTTCGTTTTCAAACACTTTTTGTAGCGAATACATTCTGTGGAGGTGAGCGATTCTATTTTTTGTACTTGTAAATCCTACCTCTCTGTAATCCGCTATATCTGCTAGTGAATCAAATTCTTCATCTGATAAGAATGGTTCACCCATATAATAGGACATAGCTGCTTCTTTTAAGAAGTCAATTAATTCAGCGTGTGAATTAAATTCATTCGCACCGTTTATAATTGGTTTATCCATTCTGGTGTCCTTCTATATTTCCAAGATAAAAGATGTTTTTTATCTTGATTGTAATAATTTCTATACGCTATAACTGCGTCTTCGTTTTTATACTCGTCTGGCATAGCTTGAGCAAAGGGAGTTAAACCTTTACTTGGTAAATCAATGTCAGGTAGTTTTAATACTACTTCAATAGATTTATGTGTTTTGCCTCCATATCTATATCCATATTCATCATTTAATGAAAGTGCTAAACAGTATAACCATTCATAATTATCCAAAGACTTTCTCACCCATATAGAGCATGGGTGATTAAAATGATTTGGTAAATATGGAAAATCTCTTATTTCCCTAGTAGTTAAACCTCGTAGAGTAATCATTTCTTCTCTATCCAATTTTCTAGGGGCGTACCCTATGTGTTTAGCAATCCAATGTGCTGTACACAATAATTGAGCAGACTCTAAACACATTTTAACTACATGTTTGTCTACATGATATTCAGCGCATTTAGTTATATCGTTGTCTAATATAAAAATATTCATAAGAATATTATACAGAAATTTAAGGGATTTGTCAAGTAATATTTTTAGGTGAGGTAAATTTCATCTAAAATATCTTTGAAGTGAGTTTCAAGGATTTGTTTTGCTTCGGCTAGGGAGAGAATCTCGACCAAGCCTTCGAAAAGGAGTTTGGAGTTTTGGAAATCTAGAGACATAGCAACACCATCTTTTGAAGGCTTATAATCTCCCTCAAAATCTAAGTAATACTTTCTGAGATGTAAGTATTCTACACCCCTGAATTCATTGACTGTTAGTCTTACTTGTTGGGTTCCGTCTTCAGTTTCAGATACGACCTTACTATAAACCTCAGGTGCTTCATATATCTTCATCTTTTCTTCCTCTTCAAAATTGATTGTAGAGGAACTATATGCGTAACATTCTCAGGTTTTAATAGTCGATATGAGTCCGTGTCCCAACAGAACAATAAGACTGTGTCATTTGATTCGGTAGCTCTATTCTTTTTACTTTGTATATAATTATTATTAAAGTCTAGAGTGCATACATTATATTTTAACTTTTTAGAGTTTGTACTTCTATAAGTTATTACAGCATCACCATATTCATTGACTAAGTCTTTGAATTTCCATTTTTCCACTAAAATACTCCATTACTTTAAAGAAAACTCTTTCTTACCAGTAATGGTTGTATTTTTAGTTTATTGCATTTATAATGCCAGTCATGTATACAGCAGCCTTTCCAGTTAGTTTAGATATAATACTATCGTCAACTTCCTGTCCAGCGTCTTGTATAGCAGCAGCTAAAGCTTCTTGAGCATCAGCTTTACTTACTCTACCGCCTCCAGTTGAACCATTAGAACTAGAACTAGCAGGTGCTTTCTTTACATAAACACCAGCTCTTGTTAAGATCATTCTAACGCCATTTGGACTCTCGCCTAATTCGTCAGCTATCTCTTTAACAATTTCCATGCTAGTTTCAGGAGTTGGTTCAGAGTTAGTATACATATCTACTGCTTCTGCCTTGCTTTCATCTGTCCAAGCCATTTTTCTTCTCCGTTTTGTGCCTTTGAAGCCAACACAAGTGCCGTACTTCTCTAGCTGTTGTTGATAAAATCTGTCGCCCATATTTTTTCCAAATATTTACAATATTATACAATATTATAAGGGCGATGTCAAGAACTATTTTTTGTTTGTTTCAGGTAGTGCAGAAATAATCTCAGAAATAAATTGTTCAACCTGAGCTAATTCTTGTTTCCTTATTAAAAATCCTTCTTTATTTTCTATATACGTCTGTAGTCCTTTTACTTTTTCTACTAATTCTTCTTTGGTGTGTATCATTTAAACGACAACCATACATTAGCAAAAAAGAACACTATTATTAGGGATATAGTAACCCAGCTAACTGTGTCGTCCCAACCCCCAATAGGTTTAAATTTATATTTATTATTTTCCATTTCTATTCACTATAGCTCCTACATAGCTATTAACCCATTTTTCTCTATAATTATCTGATAGTGTTATTGGCATGCCCACAATTGGTAGCAGTACATTTATACTAACACTATACACTAGAAAGTGTAAATATGGTCTGTAGTTCATCTCGTTTCTTGGGGCGTAATGTTCTAAATTATACTTTATATACTTCCAAGTCCGTAGTATGCACATTAACCATGTTGCAAACCAGAAAGAAGCAAATCCTTCCCAAAATGTTATGTTTTCCATCATAATCCTTCATTGTTTTGCCCTTTCTAAAATTTTTTATTTCCCTCACGCTGTTCTATTTCATGTAATAGTATAACAGCATAATGTATTATTTTAAATAAATCATATTCTTTTTGTTCGAAATTCTTTCCCTTTTTTCCGAATCGTTGTGCGTATTTAATTATATTACCAAGACAAAAGCCTTCTGCTAATCCTTGGTCTGCTATAAATTCTGTTGCTTGTATTCTACCTTGAGCATAATGAGCATTATATGTATTATCAATATACTCAGAAACTCTACCTAGTGTTTGTTTCTCATTAAATACCCACTTTTTCTTGTTTTCGGTCATAACCAACCAAATCCATGTAAAGTGTCCCAAAGAACATAAACAAAACAAATCCAAAAGCCCTTCTTATAAAAGTCAGCTTTTTCTTGTGCTTCATCTCTGGGTGGTTGTTTCATTTTAATACTTTTGTGAATCCCTTAAATATACTCGGTGTATTATATCATGTTTTATATCTTCTATCTTTAGTCTTGCTGTTTTCATAAAAAAACAGGGTATAAAAGCATGTATAAGACAAGCTATAAATAAATATAAAAAAGTAAAAGCATATTTAAGAGCATGATAGCCATGCTCCCAATAATTTTCTTTAGTCTCTTTTAAGTGTTCAGTTATGAGAGATAAATACTTTTTGCCCACCCTTCGTCGCTCCTCTTAGCTTGTTTTCTATATCGGTCTTGCAACCATTCTAGATTTTTTTCTATATATTCCTCTGCTGTTGCATAAGGAGTTTGACCGTGTGCCCATCTTTCTTCGTAATTCTCATCATACATAAACCTACAAAATCGCATAAAAGATTCGTCTGTTTTATAAATATTCATATGAATATTATAACAAAAAATTACCAAACTTGTCAAGAAATATTTTTTGCTTCTTCAATAAAGTTCTTCTCATTAAAGCTGGCAAACAAGGTAAAGCGATATTGCGGTGCAATATGTGAAGCTGGTCGGATAGCGTGAGGGGTTTTCCCGTCAAAAACTATAATACGTCCCGGCATAAATTTACTGCTCTGGACTATTTCGTCAGAATAATCGTCATAGAATACGGTTTCACCATAATATTCATTCTTCCACTCCATATTTATATAATAGAGTAAAACTAATTTTTCGTTATGTGAGTGTGGGAATTGAATTGAAGAAGGAACGGATAGATTGATTGTAGCCGATACAAAACTTAATTTTTTCAATTTGTTTCTAAGATCGTGGTTTTGGATCGTGTTAATCAAATCTATCTGTTCCCATTCATTTTTTGTTAGGGTATGGTGTAGACATGGGAACTGTCTATGTTCAAATACTGATGTATCGTCCCACCCTATATTATAATTTGCTGTAATTGCCAGCAAGTAAATACTTGACCTTACACTTTCAGGTAATGTATTATCATATATCTCTATCATTTAACATTGGCTTCCAAATAATTGAATACATCACCTACTGTAAGTAATGTACTTGCTACATCATCTGGAATCTCAATGTCAAAATGTTCTTCTAGCTCTAGTACTAATTCAACTGTATCTAAAGAGTCAGCACCTAAATCATCTATGAAGTGCGACTCCATAGATACATCTGCTTCTTCTTTACCAAGTTGTTTTGCTACTAGTGAAATAAGTGTGTCTTGCATTTTACTTTCCTACTTTTGTCCTGCCGTTGGAGCTTTGTGTGTTCCAGCATATAAGCCAAACCAAGCTGCACCAGCGCCGACGATTATACTTATTAACCCTGATTGTTCTAGGGTTGGTTCTGGTAAATCCATGAACCAAATGGTTGAATAATAAAGTAGAAAGATATAAACACTAAGGAATAGTCTAGGGAATATTCTCCAACTATCTATCATTTGTGCTAACCATATTCCTTTTTGCCAAGGATTTTCTGGTTCTGCTTTCATCTCCATTTCTAAAATTTTAGCTTTTAGTTGTCCTATTTCGTCAACCATTGCCATAAACTTTTGAAGATCAATCTCTACTTCATTACGACTCATATCGCCTGAGAAGCGATCTACATCTGCCATTTTATTCTCCCGATTACTCTATTGAGTACCTTGTCATAAATGACTTTTTTTCATATCCTTAATATATTTATACTTAGGATCATTTATATCGACTGGCTCAATATCTATGGAGTAAGGTTGTTTACCTCTTGCCATAAGCGAACCTAAGGTTAGCTTCTCATCATTAGGCCATTCGCATATTATCTCTATTTTATATACTTGTTTTTCCATCTTAATAAAAACTGTTCCCGCAACCACAACTACCACTAATGTCTGGATTATTTATAGTAAATCTACTTGAAAATGTATCTTCTTTCCAGTCTATAATTACATTCTCTAAATAAGTATAGCTAATTGCATCTATAAATACTTTTACACCTAGATTTTCTACTATGTGATCGTCTTCAAAAATATCTTCCATAGGAACAACTCCAAATTTATATTCAAAACCTGCACAACCACCACCTTTTACACCAAGCCGTACGCCCTCATCTTCACTTATGAGTGGTCTTAATTTCTCAGCTGCTACTTCTGTTAATTGCATTTTTAATTTTCTCAATTATTCTTCTTATAATACAAATTCTTTGTTTTTCAACTCTTTTTGTACTAAATTTTATGCGGTGGTCGAGTTTGATCGGATTATCATGTTTATTCATACATTAGTCTAAGGTCTTTGATTAGTATATTTACTATTACAAAGGTATATAACCAAATGGGATCAAGAAAAAATTTAGCTATTATTTTCATCTATAGGTGTCCCGTTGGCGTCATAACTCCAATCTTTTTGAGATTCTGTTTTCTCACTTTGATTTAACTTTGTAAATGCTTCAGATATATACTCTTCAAGCGTCATACCTCGTTGTTCGGCATGTTGTCCGCATAATATTATAAAGTTATCAGGAACATCTATTTCTTGTTCCTTGTATTTAAATTTCATTTTCGAATTCCCCTGCAAATAGTTTTGCTTCGTGGTCTCGTCTAATTACTAGTCCTTCTAGAACTTTTCCACCTGCTCTATTCCATCTTCTCATTTGATCTGGTACTTCATCATATTTACCTTCATTTAATACTTTTAGCATTGTTGAACTCTTTAAGTTCGTTGGTCCAAGATTATACGTCCAAGAAACTAATGCATCAAATTGATAGTCAAATAGCGGTACAGTTACTAAGTCATTAACATAGTTTTCGTACTCTTTTAGTTCTTTTACTAATAATGCCTCTGCTTGAGCAGAAGATATGATATCGCCTTCATGAACATTCTTTGTATGTCCATATCCAATAGTCCATACTCCAACAGCGTCTTGATAAGCTGTTAGTTCTAATCCTTCAAACTTTTTGATGGCGTATAGCCCTTTATCTGAAATCATATTTGCCACTATTAGTAAAAATACTAAAAATAAATAAATCCATTTTTGTTGTATGTTAATAAAGTTGTTCCTATTGTTCTCTTTTAGCAAGAAAGAGAGACGCGTGGTGGCGACTTACACCCTCTTTCCTGCAACGAAGTTAGGAACCCGCGCTGGGAACCTCCTTCTATAAAGTTAATTAATATTAATAAACTTTGGTTTTTCCTCATCTGGAGTTTCAACATTTAGTTTTACTACTAATAGTCCATTCTCCATTGAAGCGTCTTCTATCTTGACATATTCGCCAAGAGTAAAGATTCTACGAAAGTTTTTACTCGAAATGCCTTTGAATATGAACCTTTCGTCATCACTTAGATTATCTTTGCCCTTACCATCTACAGTAAGAGTTCTGTCATCTTGCACTACAGAGATTTGTTTTTTATCCCAACCAGCTAGATCCATTTCGATTCTATACTGTTCTTCGCCACTTTTTACTATATTGTAGCGTGGATAGTTTCCTGTTGTGCCGTGATTGGCAAGTTCATGTTTCATTCGGTCAAAGCCGAGAAATAGCCTATCAAAGTCGGCTAGACTTCCTAATGTGTTTACCATTATATTCTCCTGCACCCTTATCGGAATGCGCTTGTGAGCCCTTATCGGTACTCGTTAAAATTAATCTGGCTAGTCCCGTTCGCTGGTGGAAGCGAATCTCCTTCCTCGCCCTCGGAATGCTGTGTTCCTACTCGTGCCAGACATAAGAGAGGGTTTTGTTTAATTGGAAGTTCCCACAACTCCCGTAATTTTTATTCCACTTTGATACTATATTATATCAATTTTCAACCATATTGTCAAGAACTATTTTTCTACTCGTCATCGAGATCAATGTAGCCCTTCTCAGCCATATAGTCTATGGCGTTTTCTATACCTATGCGTTTACCAAACATATATGACATATGTGCTGTAAAGCCAACTGTCCATAATATAATGAAGTTTTCTTCTGTTAAATATTCCATCTGGTATTTCCTTATATTTGTGCCCAATCCCAGATTTTTAATATACATATATTATATCAAAATATTGACGCTATGTCAAGTATTATTTAAACTTACCTAAAAATAGTTCTTGACACACCCCTCATTTTTTGATATAATAAACTATGAAAAATTTCAAAAGAACAGCGTGGAGCGATCAACAAGTTGATTTGCTCAAAAAATTCTATGGCGATCTGTCCATAGATGATCTTACCACCATGCTAGGAAAAACAAAGTCCGCCATCTACAGTAAAGTTCATTATCTCAGAAAAAGAGGCTGGACATTCAAATGAAGAAGCATAATAATTTCGACCGCAAACTCCGTCAATTTAAGAGAAAAATACAGAGAGACGGAAAACTTGAAGAATGTCGAAATCGTATGCATTACAAAAAACCTACCACACGAAGAAGAGACGCTCTTAATGCTGCCAAACGTAGAGAATTTCGTAGAAGAATGGCAGAACAACTTCCCTCTCGCAAAAATCGTCTATATTAGCGAACCAAATTACAACTTCACATCAGAAAAATAAAATATTTTATCATTTAACACTCTTGCTAGAATAAAGCGAGCAATTAGGTGAGAAAAATAATGTGTGCAATTTTGTTAAAAGTATGATATAATAATAGTATAAAAATTCATATGAATCAAGATATTACAATTCATACAACCAACAAACTCAAACATAAGAGTATCGCTAGAGAGACCCATTCCCTCAGGAATGGGGATCGAATACCGATATCTCGTTAAATGTTGTTTGTTATGCGATTTTAATCAACAATCATGACCAATTCAATCGAATAAACTCTAAAAGGTCATATTATCAACACAATTTCACCAAAGACTACAAAACTCAAAAAATTCTCAAAATACTTAACTCCACCAACTTCGCCAAGTCCAAATTTTTTTTAAGGACTATTTTGGTTTTCACCAATTATATCGCCTTATGTTCAATTTCCTCTAGCTATTTGACTTTTACAACCCCGTTGCGGTTTGGGGTAAAGGGGTCAGAACGACCCCGTTGCGGTTTGGTTTAACCTTTTAGTTTTGCTACTCTCATGTCCAGAGCGTCTTCTGCTTCTTTTCGAGTTTTATATGGCTTAGACACATAGTTTTTATACTTATATCTCCAACCACTATTCCCTTTCTCAAATCTATAGAATATAGTCGTCATTTCTACTCCCTTGTAACGCTATATGGGCTGCATGAGCCCACCTCATATCTTTTACTATTATAGAATCTATACTATTACACCCCATTTCTTTCCCTACTTCAATTCTAGAATTACCCGAATAAGCTAAATATTTCTTGTCGGGATTCCATTCTACAATCAAATCCTTTCTTACTAGCTCTAAAGGTTTCTCATAATTCTCCCTTGTATTTTTTAGCAATATTATAGGGGTTTTCATACCTTGTTTACCTATATCAGCTAAAAGAGTTTCATAGTTTTCCAACTCTTTTCTATGCTTTACTGGTGAAAATATAGAATCTATACTTACTCTATTAACCCAAAAAGTACCACTAAGCAGTTCTTCATTAAAGAACCACACAGTTACATTTCGCTTTTCGCTACTTAGATTGATTTCTTTTCTCCTGTCTGGTGGAGCTGATAGGAATCGAACCTACAACCCCCTGCTTGCAAAGCAGGTGCTCTCCCGTTGAGCTACAGCCCCTTGATAAATTTCTTTAGTCTTTGTACTAAGCTTTTGCGGTCATAATCCTTCTTAGATTTATGTCTGCCACCTTTATTCTTATTGTGCTTAGCTACGAAATTTCTAACTACTTTTGGTTCTATATTCCCCATAGCTATATCACGCCAAGCATCTCCAACCTGTATTTTTATTCTTTGTTTCTTTTTACTCATTTTGTGTGCCTCGGTAATTTTGATTCAACGTACCACTCATGTTTATTTTTAGTGGGATTGAATTTCTTTACCCTCAATTTTTTATGGTTAGAAATCATACTTGCAGTTTTATGTGCCATATAATGATGTGAATGACTATTCCTACTCTCGCCTTCTGGTATTAGATATACTAATCTTTTTCCTTTTTTCTTCGCTTTAGGCATCTGTCAACTCCATGAACTCAGAAACGCTCAAAGGTTCACTACTATCAATCCATCTAGCGTCTCGTACTTCTTCTTGAATTTCTGTATCAACTAACGTGCCTTCACCATTCCTTAATATATCCATAGCTTCATTTTCTGATTCTGCTACTATTTCAATAGTATTTAATGAATAGGTAGTTATTTCTTCTTTCGCTATATACTTTTTAGCAACTTTCACTCAACACCTCCAATGAAGTCTCTTAAATATTTTAAATCTTGTTTAGGAGCCTTCTCCAAACCCATTAGTTTTGTACTATCTGCTTCTAACAGAGTAGCAATTTCTACTATTAATTGAGCTTTTGTAATTGGTAATTCGCCTGTTTTAGTCTTATAGATAGCTTTTTGATAAACACCTTCACGGGAAAGCTTACCAATTATAGATTTTACACTCTTATCTAAGATGTCCGCTAATTCATCAACTGTATCTCTACTAGGATTAGCACTATATTTTTCAATCATCATGCTAACTTGATCTTCGCTATAATTACTCGCCATTTTTCTATCCTTGTGGGTATCTGTAGAGATTCAAACCAAGCATAATAAAATTATCTCCGCTTGTTTCATCACCTACATTTATTTTCTTGTTTCCACCACTACTAGCAATCATTATAGTTTTACCACTAGCTGATGGGCCTATATCTTTTGTTGTATCTATTTTAAGAGTTAATATGCCATCTTGCACATTCATTTCGATACTGTCCTCTTTGCCTATAAGTTCCATGTCATCTCCCTTAGTTTTTGTACTTATTGCGTTGCGATGACTGCAGCCATTTTATTTGTTCCTGCATTTCATCAAATGTCTTTTTATCGCCTTTAGCTGCCGCTTCTTCCATCTTTTTAGTGAAAGCGGTTATCATAAAGAAATACATAGCGTCCGTAGGATTTATACTCATCTTCCTTGCCCCCTATACGCTTTTTGCGATCTTTTCTTACTCTTATTCATAGTAGAAGTGCCGATTTTAACTCGTCTGCCTCTACCTCCTGTGCCTTGAGAAGTACACTTCTTAGGCTTAATTACTTGTCGTCTAGCTATCCTCATATGTTGTCTCCAATTTTGCTAACTCTGTTATTATTTCTCTAAACTCTATTTTATTTTCCTCAAGTTTAGAATTTAACCACCTAATATCATCTTGAAGCATGAGACTTTCAGTCTCTACTTCTGCCATTCTCGCCCTCAACTTATTAATTCTAGCATCAGGCGAGACTGGTCTTGATTTCCCATGCATTAAGGGGAATGGGATAATGTCTGCCATTTTATCTTTTTTAACCATCTGTAAAACACGCCCCTATCTCAACCCAACAATTTGGATCTTTGCTTTTGTGTTTTCGTTGCGCTATATCAATTCCTTTATTCATAGCTTCTTCTTCATCTCCAGCTTTTACTACAAATCTCTCGCGAATTGTTATACTCGTTTCAGTATGCACTTCCCAACTACGCCTACCTAAGATTTTACCATCACGCCATGCAAGACCTGTACCCCTATCTATAGTGATTTCGGTTTTGTCCCTCATCGCAAACCTCCTAAATCTAGCTTAGGTTCTTCCTTCCAAACTATCTTAATGCCTCTACGAGTTAGTTCGTTCATGCACTTTTGTTTGATCTTAGGTTTACCACTAGGATTGTTTATGTACTTAATAAGCGTATCTTTAGATTGTTGCTTAATATAGTTTTTAACGAGTATTTGTTTTCTACTGGCTCCTCGCCCCTCGTATCTGTAGCTGTCTGGCTCAAATTTAATTGGCATAATGT
>VTLG01007337.1_pt1 | contig 11978 bp, 8 predicted proteins | sample 4694571 | NCBI WGS metagenome assembly VTLG01 (sample SAMN12604809, study PRJNA352737) | marine metagenome | biome: ENVO:00000447; feature: ENVO:00000209|ENVO:00000569|ENVO:01000036; material: ENVO:00002151; isolation source: viral sequences binned using virsorter ... | reverse complement strand
GGTTGTTAAGAAAGGAAAAATTGTACCGAGTGCCACAGGTAATGTATTTGCTAAAAATAAAATTGTTCCTTATGCCAAAGGTGGGATTGTTGATAAGCCAACAATATTTCCAATGGCAAAAGGTATGGGGTTAATGGGGGAAGCAGGTGCGGAGGGAGTGCTTCCGTTGAAGCGTGGTAAAGATGGAAAACTTGGTGTTATATCACAAGGTGGTGGCGTTAATAATGTAACTGTTAACGTAGATGCTTCTGGTTCTTCTGTAGAAGGTGATTCTGGACAAGCTGAACAATTAGGTCGAGCGATATCAGAAGCTATACAAACAGAATTAGTACAACAAAAAAGGCCGGGAGGTTTATTGTATAACTGATGTCTACTAATTTTCCTTTAAATTCTCAAAGTGCTACCTTCCAAAATCCTGATTTTGGTTTAACAAAGCAAAACAAACCAAAGACTCGTATTGTTTCCTTTGGTGATGGTTATGAGCATCGAGTTTCGTTCGGATTGAATCAAAACCCAAAAACATTTAATTTAACATTTAAAAATCTTAGTGAGGCTGATGCTGATATACTTACAAATTTCTTTGATGACAGAGTAGATGATGGCGATAGTATTAATTACACAGTACCAACTGAAAGTTCTGCCATGAAATTTGTTGTTGAAGGTGGATATACAAAAACAGTTAATTTTGCAAATTTAGCAACTGTTAAGGTTACATTTAGACAAGTATTTGAGCCATAATGCCAGTACCAGTATCTAGTTTACAATCTGTAAATCCAAGCCCAATAATAGAATTATTTGAGCTTACATTAGATCCTGTACTGCATGGAACTACATCTATTCAAGACCCTGATGGTAATAATATATCAACGATAAGATTTCATAACAACACAAAAGATAAAACAACTCAAGCTAGTATTGTTTGGAATGGAAACACATATTACAGGATGCCTATTGAAGCTACTGGTTTTAAATATGATCCTAAACAGTTACCAAGACCTAAATTAACTATTAGTAATTTGGCAATTATCGCTTTAAATATTGGTAATATGTCTAATGTTTTAAATGCAGTAAATCAAGTAACTTTTGCTAATGATTTAGTAGGTGCAACATTAAAAAGAAGAAGAACACTTGCTGAATTTTTACCAAGTCAGAATTTTACAGGGGGCAGTAATCCATATGGAACACCAGATAATACACAAGAATTTCCTATCGAGGAATTTAAAATAGCTAGAAAATCACTTGAGACAAGAAATGTAGTATCTTTTGACTTAGCTGCTGCAATAGATAATTTTAATGTAAAATTACCAAAACGACAGTTCTTGCCCGGAGAATTTCCCGGTATTGGAGATTTTTATAATTGATTTATTGGAAAAAAAAAGTAATTGAGGATGCTCTAAAAGAAAGCCCAAAAGAAATCTGTGGTTTATTAGTAAATGTTAAAGGAAAGCTAGTTTATAAAAAATGCAAAAATTTAGCACGGATACCGACAGATCAGTTTATTTTAAGTCCAAGCGATTATGCAGCTATAGAAGATGAATATGGTAATGATGCGATAGAAGGTATAGTTCATTCACATCCGAATACAAGTGCTTATGCTAGTCAAGCAGATCAAGTATCAGCAGCAAGAACTAATAAACATTGGTATATTGTTAATCCACATACTGAGGAATGGTATGATTTTTTCCCTAAAGAATATAAGCAATCTTTATTAGGTAGACCTTGGACTTGGGAATACACAAACTGCTGGCAGCTTGTAAGAGAATTTTATAAAGCAGAATTAAATATTAATCTAATTGATTTTGAAAAACCTGATGACCCAGAGCATTTTGCTTTTAATCCAATATTTGAAGATTGTTATGAAAAAGGTGGTTTTAGGGCATTAGATGATGATGAGCCAATGAAATTATATGATTGTCCATTGATGAATTTTTCTGGTGATGGCTTAAATCACATTGCAGTTTTATGTGAAAATAATATGTTGCTACATCACCCACAAGGCAGATTATCTTGTAAAGAAGAGTACAATAGGTATTATAGAAGCATTACAGGCAAGATTATTAGGTATGTTGGATTGTCCTCGTAAAATTAAATTATATGGAGATTTAGCAGACTTTGTTGGTGTAAAAGAGATTGAATCTGAGGTACATACAATAGCAGGTGCTGTGAAATGTTTAATTGGTAATTATCCGCAGGTAGAAAATTATATGATGGATAAATATTATAAAGTTATAGTAAATGAAAAACCAAGAACATTAGAAGAATTACATTTTCCTACAGGTCAATATGATATAAAAATTGTACCTGTAATTAGTGGTCAAGGAAGAGGGCTTGGATCTATTTTGTTTGGTGCTGCTTTAATTTTTGGAGGATTTATGTTTACTCCTCTAACTTTTGGAAACTTTGGCTCTACAACTCTTTTTGCAGTTGGTCAAGGTGGACTTGGTAAGGCAGCAGTTTATTTGGGTAGTGCTTTAGTGCTTGGTGGTGTGTCTCAAATGCTTACTCCAGTTCCAGACGCACCATCAGAAGAAACACCAAATAGCTTTCAATTTAACACCCCTATAAATACAAGTATTGCTGGACTGCCAGTACCAATTTTATTTGGAGAACGAATTGTTGGATCTGTGGTTATTTCAGCAGGTATAAACGTAATTAGAAATTAATGGAAGAAAAAGATTTAGATATTATTAGTGGTAGTAAAAAAGGTAATAGTCCACCATCAACTGCTGATGACAATTTAGATAGTTTAGCTACCGCAAAAATATTAGATGCTATATGCGAAGGAAGAATAGAGGGTTTTCCTTCTCCAAGAGATGCAGATCCACCTATTGCTTTTGGTGCTACAAATTATAACAAATTGGCACTTAAAGATATTTATCTTGATGATACTCCGATTGTAGACGAGGGGGCTGTGTTAAATAATGATGGAGAATTTGATGATGACGATAAAAATTACGATGGAATTGTTATAGATTCAAGAGTTGGGACAAATAATCAAAATACTATGGGTGGCTTTAGAGCTACAAGAGAGGAAGTGACAGTTAATAGTGGGAATATTTTAAAAGGTGATCCAAATCTAGGCGTTTCAAGAAATTTTTCTATTTCAAGTTTTCCTGATGCTGGTCAGATTAGAGTAATAATAAATGTACCAGCGTTACAAAGATTTACTGAAAAGGGAGACATATTAGGTACACAAGTATTTTTTAGAATTGAATATAAAATTGATGGTGGTGCTAATCCAAATACTGATTTTGTTAGTGCTTTTCCTACTAATCAACCCCCACATGATGATGCTTCATTAGGAGATGTTGGTGTAGGTGGAAGAACAGGAGATCCTTACCAAAGGCAGTTTGCTTTTAATGTTCCAAGTAACTATGCAGGGGCAACAACTTTTAACCTTAGAGTAAGAAGAGTAAGTGACAATCCTACGACAAGATCTCAAAGTGATATTCAATGGTTTTCATATCAGATTATAACTTTTGACAATAGGCCGTATCCAAATACTGCTTTAGTTGGATTTAGCGTTTCGAGTGAGAGTTTTAGTTCTATTCCAAGACGTTATTACCGTCTTAGAGGACTTAGAGTAGCAGTACCAAAAGGAGTTTATACAGACAATCAAAACCCTACTGATGCACAAAGACCCGGAAGACTTGTTTATAATTCTTCTGCAACTTGGGCTGGGGGGACATCATTAAATGCAAATGGAGGTTTAAGGAGTACATGGCAAAGACTTTATACAAATGATCCAGCATTTTGCCTTTATGATTTACTTACTAATACTCGTTATGGGTTATCAATTCCAGAATCATCACTTGATGAATATAGTTTTTGGAATATAAGTCAATATAATAATGAACTTGTTAGTAATCAACGTAATAGTGGTGGTACTAAGTCAGGAACTTTCGCCTATCTTGCAACTGCTACTTTTACTATTGTAACTATTACGAGTGGGGATCATAATTACCAAACAGGAGATTTGATTAGTATCACATTTACTGGCACTAACAATTCATCACCTGCACCTGAAAATACTGCTGTTATTTTTAAAATAATAAGATTAAATAGAAAAAGTTTTCGTGTAGATAAGGTTACTCCTAATTCATCTGCTATAAATGGGAACTGTACTTTTTTTGAAGTAGGACAGGAAGCAAGATTTTCATTTAACGAATTAATAAATAGAGAATTTAAGGCATACGATTTAGTCAACGCTATTTGTAGCAATATGCGTGTAATGCCATATTGGTCTGCTGGCACGTTATTCCTTTCTCAAGACAAACCAGCACCACAAGTCAACGGAGGCACTTACAACAAAGATGAAGATGTTTTGCCAGCTTATATTTTTACACAAGCAAATGTAGTTGAAGGTAACTTCACTTACGAAGGAAGTGATGTCAAAACTAGAGCAACATTAGTAATAGCAAAATATTACGATAATAATCAAAGAAAAATATCTTATGTACAGTTTCCCGATGAGAGTGTAATTGCAAATACCACAATAGGCGATGTTACAGCTACTCAAAATGCTGGTGGAGATATTGCTATTGCAAAGTACGGTATATTAAAAAAACAGATACAGGCTTATGGCTGCACAAGCTCTGGTCAAGCTTATAGATTAGCTAAGTGGACAAGAGAAAGTCAGCAATTACTTACTGAAACAGTTACCTTTACTGTTTCTATTGATACAGGAGTAATCGTAAGGCCGGGTCAAGTAATTGCTATTAACGATCAAGTAAAAACTGGCTCAAGAAGAGGTGGAAGAATATTTGGTGTTACTGGAATGAACAAAATAACAGTTGATGATGCAAGTGCGTCAAACTTACCTGCAAATTCTGTTAACTATACAAGAACTCTTAATGTATTAATGCCAGATGGTAGTGTAAGTAAAAAACCAGTTTCTGACATAACTGGAGGAGTTATTACTACTAGCCTTAATTTTCAACTTGCAGATGGAACACACGCAGCACCTAATGTTATGTCTACTTGGATTCTTGAGACTTCTGGTAGTACTGATGATGCACATAACTTACAAAATCAACTTTATAGAGTTTTAGTAGTTACTGAAGAGGAAAAATTTAAGTATAAAATTACTGCTCTTTTATATAATCATACAATTTACTCTGCTGTTGAAACTGGTTCTGAAGTTACTTTTAGAGATGCAACTAATATTGATGTCAAACCAAAAAGAACTGCTGCTGCAACAATAACTGAAAGGCTATATAAACAGTCAATAAATCAAAATGATATAAATTCAAATAAAGTTGTAATTAGATCAAAACTAATTATACAATGGAAACAAGTTGAAGGAGTAGATAAATTTTTATTAAGAATAAATAAAGATGGCACTGAAAAAAAAGAAGAAGTCCAAGGTTTAAGTTTTGATATTTTAAATGTAAGTCCTGAAAATAGATACGATATAAAAATATTTTCTATTGGTTCAACAAGCGGAAAATTATCAGGATTATCAAGAAATGTTGGTATAACTACTGTTGGAAAAACTGAACCGCCAAATGATGTAACAAATTTCACAGTTACAGCAAATGGGACAACACAGCCTAATGTAGCCTCATTTAGTGAAAATAATCCTAATCCTGACTTTAGTAACGGTAATAATGCAAACCCACAAGTTGAATTTAAAGATTTAGATCTTGCTTTTTATGAAATACATAAGTTAAGTGCGACACAGATTAACCAAGGGGCTGGGACTACAGCACAAATAAATGCTTTATTTGGCACACAAGGTTCAACTTTTGTTGGGAGAATAACTGCACCAGATTTAATAACAAAAGATTTCTTAACCGAAAATCATACATATTATATAAAGGCTAGAGACACAGGTGGAAGGTATAGCTTAAATGCAACTACAGCAGCTTTTACTTATATAGCACCCTCGGCTCCAAGAAGTCGTACAGGTTTTCCAAAGTTAAAAAATGGAATAATTACTATAAAATGGCTACCACCTCAAACTATCGGATCTTATGGGATAAAACATTATGTAATTACAGATGGATCTGATAATAACATTGAAGTAGAAAGTGATGTAAATAATTACGAGGTTCCTTTGAATTTTATAGGTACAAAAACTTTTAAAATAAAAGCAGTTAATTTTGCAAATGACACAACTGCACCAGAACTTACTTATACATTTACAGTTCCAGAACCAGCTTTTGCAATTGGAGCGGCAATAAAACATAACATAACATTAGACAATATAATTTTAAAATGGCCTAAAGTACCAAATGTGGCAAATATGCCATCAGTTATTGGTTATAAAGTAACTACAAGCTATGAAGATTCACAAGTTAACTTGGAAGATAATATTTTCCCTGTAATTGTTAAAGATACTAATGTAAAAATTCCTATAACCGCAGCAAATTTAAACAAAACAGGAACGGCTGTATCATCAAACAGAACTTTTACTGTTAATCCTGTTTATCAAAGAGCAGATTTTCCAGATGAAGGAATTATTTCTAGTTCACAATTATCTAAAACTATAACATTTTCAAGGGCAGCAGCACCTTCATTTAAAGATCCAGCTTTTATCTTTACACAGGATCAAGTCAGACTCAGATGGAATGAAGTTAATGGTACATTTAAAACTATCAAGTATGGAATTTTTGATAATTTAAATACTTTACTTTTTGAAACTGATGCCACTGCAATAACGATTGATTTAAATTTTGCTGAAAATAATTTAAATATGAGCAAAACTTTTAAAATTGCTGCTTTTGATTCTGCTTATGTTAATGAAACTAGTCAAAATGTAAAAGATAGGTTTAGGGGTGCTTTTGCATCACAGACAGTTACAGTAACACCATTGGATCCGCCTGATGCTACTACTCCCGCATATGTATTAGGGAGTGAAGGTGGACAGGGATTTGTCACTATAAGCTATACAAAACCTATAAGAATAAATACGGCAAATTTAGGAATAAAAGATTATAAAATCACTAGGTCAACATCTAATACTTTTAATAATATTACAGATGGAAATACAGATTTAGTAGTGTTTACTAACTCACAGGCATTTAAAGAAGAAGTAAGTTGGAAAGTTGATGACGGACAAAGATATTACTATGTGCAAACTAGAGACATAAACGATAATTTATCAACAACTGCTTTAAAAATTACTGTCACTATTGCACTACCTTCTGCACCTGTAGCTTCAGATACAGGTACTCCAGAGGTAATTGATAATAATGTTTTATTACGTTGGAAGGCTGGTGCTATAAATCCAAGTACGCAGCTAAAAATTGCAACTTTTGAAATCAGAAAACATAAAGCTGATGCTACTGACCCAAATGATTTTGCTTCTGCTACTGTCATAGGTAGAGTTGATGGGGTTTTTAATGTTGTATTTGAACAGTTGGCCGATATTTATACGTATCATATTGCTGCTATTGATACTGCTGGTAATATCGGACTATCATTTACAACTACGCAAAACGTAGCTCAACCACCTGACTTTGTGTTAAATGATAATTTCTTTTCTAACTTCACAACAAGCCCTGCAAAAGTTTTAAGTAATACTTTAAGTAATTGTTTTATTAGTGAAGGTAGTGCTTTTATTCCAGCTAATACAACAGAAACTTGGGCAGAACATTTTATAGGTACAGGTTCAGTTTCTAGTCCACAATTTAATAATATGACAGCACTGATAACTGCTAATCCAACAAATTTAAATTACTTGGAACCAGCACCTTCAACTGGTTTTTATGAAGAAGTTTATGATTATGGAACAAACTTAGCATCAACAAAAATAACAGTCACACAAGGAGGTAGTGGTCAAGGATCTGGAAGCATACAAAATCAAGGTATTATTAATACTGCAACAGGAACAAGTGGTGCATTTACAACAGACGGCATAACTCAGTCAGGCAATTCATTTCTTAGATTTGGTACAAACTTCAGAAGAGTAAAATATCGAACTATTGTTAATTCTACAAATGGTAAATATAGAAAAATTACATCATTAAATCTAAAACTAGATACAAAAATTCTTAATGATACTGGAAAAGATGAAGCTACTTATGCCGATAGTAATGGTACTGGAAAGCAACAAAATTTCAATGTGGATTTTGTAGATGTTCAAGGTATTAATGTCACGCCTAATGGTAATGGAGTAGATTCAAACGGAAATAATGCAGGTCGTAAAATAATTGCAGTTGTAGATTTTGTTGATGCTCCTAACCCAACTGGTTTTAAAGTTTTTCTATTTGATACAAGTGGAAACCCTGTTGGCGGTAAGTTTACTTGGCAATGTCGTGGAACGTAGTATTATTAAAGAAAAAAGTTAAATGCCTGACATAAATTTTAATTTACCTACAGTTTCTACAACATACACTGATTTTCCAGAACAGCTAATTGAAAATATTGACGCAGCTTTACAACAGTTGTCAGTAGGTTTACCAACTACTAACCCAACTGCTGCTAATGTGCCTACAGGTGCAATTAGATGGGATACAGATTTAAACAGGTGGAGAAAATGGAACGGTAGTGCTTATGTAGATTTAACAAGTACTTACAATCTTAACGCACAGGTAAGTGTTACTAAACTTTTTTTAGGTGATTCTAATAATAATGCTGGCGGTACAAATTCAATTTTTTTAGGGGCTGGAAATGATCTTCGCATATTTCATGACGGCTCGAACTCTTGGATAAGAGATTATAACGGTGCTGGAAATTTAAAAATAACAACTAATCAACTTGATATTACAAATAACGGTAATAGTGAATTTATGGCTAAATTCATTCAAGGTGCGAGTGTTGAGCTATATGAAGATAATACAAAGCGGTTTGAGACAACTACTGCGGGCTGTAAAATTACAGGAGAATTAACGACTACAGGACAAGCAGCCATTGGTACAAATATTACAACAGATGGTTCTGGGGGTGTAGCCGATAGGCTTATAAGAGTTGGAGCAGGTCGAACAGGAAATGGTAATTCATATTTAGATTTAGTAGGAGATGCGACCTACACCACTTATGGTGCAAGACTAATTAGAGGTAACACAGGGGCAAATACCACTACAATTCTTCAACATAGAGGAACTGGACAGTTACAAATTCAAGCACAAGACGCTGGAAAGATAGCATTAAATACTGATGGTGCAACAAGAATTTTTATAAATCAGACAGGACAGGTATCCATAGGAAGCACAAATCCACAAAAACTTTTTGATGTTCATAGTGCTGGTACACCAGAAATGATTATCAGATCATCTAATACTAGTAGCCATGATGCAAAATTAACACTTCGAGGATCAAGAACTGGTGCGCCAACTGATATAAACCAAATTATTTTTGAGACTAATGATAATGGAAGTGGTGCTTATACTGCTGGTTCTAGGCTAGGTTCGATCATTTGTGGTAAACAGCAAGGTAATACGACAAGAGGATTTTTTGATTTCAGGTTAAATGACACAACAATTACAAATGGTACTTTAGGTACAAGTGATGTTTCCAAGTTATATATTAGACCGAGTAATCAGGTTGGTTTTGGCACTACAAATCCACAAAGATTACTGGAATTATCTTCAGCAGATCAAACTTCAATAATCAGACTTCATTCAAGTGATGGAGGTATAGTAAATACAGATAGAATTGGAATGATTGAATTTTCTGGAAATGATGCTAATAATTCTGGAATTTGTGCTTTTATAGAGGCCATTGCTAGTGGTAATAATGGTCAAACAGATTTAAGATTTGCCGCTGGAACTGCTGGAAGTACAGCAGAAGCAATGCGACTTACTAGAGACAAAATTTTAGTGTTTGGACATACTACACAAAGAAATTCAAGAACAGGTACGTCTAATTTTCAACCTGATTTACAGATACATAGCGATTCGGTAGGTGCGATGTCTATTACTAGATATTCAAATAGTACAGGAAGTGGAAGATTACATATACAAAAAGCAAGAGGAACAGCAGCTTCTCCTTCAGTTGTTACTAATGGTGATGTAATTTGTGATTTTACAATGAGTGGATATGACGGCTCCAATTTTACTAATGGTGCAAGAATAAATGCAACTGTTAACGGTACTGTCGGTTCTAATGCAATGCCGACTGACATTACATTTCAGATAAGAGATGACAGTGGCACGTTAAATACAAATTATACAATGACTCATGATCGGTTTTTTGGAATTATAAAAACTTCACCTGCTTTACCGCTACATATAAAACAATTAACCGATAATGCTGGTTCTATAAGGATAGAAGATTCTGGATCTAATACAAGATATATGGATATTGATGTTACTGATGGCCATACAAAATTTAGTGCAAGAAATAATACCTCAAACGGAACTTTTGCATTTGTAGGTAATAACAATAGCACTGAACTTGAATATTTACGTATTCTTGTCGGTGGGGGTGTTTCGATTGGTAGTACTACTATGCAAACATCTGGAAATACTCCTGATAAATTATCTATAACAGGTGGAAATATTAGTACAAACTCAAGTATTGTTGCTGGTAGGGGATCAGGAAGTATTGGTTTGACACCAAATGATGGCTACGGTAACGCAAATTTAGCCTTTAACCATGTAAATGGAAAGCCAGATAATGATGGTAATGCAGCAAGAATAGAAGTTAATACAGATTCAAATACTGGTGCTACGATGATGTTTGAACTTAAAAGCGGAGTAACACAAGGCACGGCTGTTAATTTAACAAATATCTTAGATTTAACCGAGACTCAAATAGTTCCTAGAAAAAATTTTATTCCTAACAATGATAGTACAGTTGATATTGGCTCTAACAACGTTAGATTTGCCAATGGATATTTTGATACTTTATATGGAGATGGGTCTAATTTAACTGGTATTTCACAAGCAGTTAGAAGAATTAAACATATTTCTTCAAGCACTGAAGCAGAATTTAATGGTACCGATTATCAGAATCATTTGTCAGTTACATTTGACAATGTACAAAGCACTTCAAGGTTCGTAGTATTTACAAATTTTGAAATAAAAAGTGAAAGTACACAAGGTGGTACGGCTCAAGCAAGAATTGCATCTACTAATGGAAATATTCTAGTACAAAAAGTAGTTGGTAATAGTGATACTGACTATGACGATGGTCAATTTAGTTTTATGGAATTTGACGCTAGTAACAATACCAACGACAGAACTTATCATTTGCAAGTAAGAAGCACTACCTCAAACACTTCTAGAGGTGCAAGAATAAGAAATGCTTCTATTATAGTTCTTGAATTTAGTGTTTCTTAAATAGACGAATTTAATATTATTACGTATACTAAGAAAAATTGTTTTTAAAAAATGACAGCACCGAATCCACAAGAAGAAATTACAAAACTCGAAGCCGAGTTAAAAACAATGCAAGATAATTATTTACAGGCAGATCAGGTAATGAAAAATTGTAGAGATCAAATTATTGCTATACAAAAAGCAATAGAAACACATAAAATGTATTTACCAGAAGAAGCAAAATTTCCAACAGAACCAGCAGGTTTCACTAACAACTAATCATGGCTGATCCTACATACGAAACGACTTGGGGTTTTCAATCTGACCAACCTTTAGAAGCTGTTAATGGTGGTAGTGATGATGGTCTTGTAACTACTGTTCATTGGAATTTAACTTGTAAATCTAGTGATGGATTTACTGGTTATTATTTTGATGCAATGGGTCTTGAAAAAGGTGATACTGTGATTCCCTTAAAAGACTTAACGAAAGATCAAGTTATTGGCTGGATAAAAACAAAACTAGGCTCAGATGAAGTTGCAAAATTAGAAGCACAAGTCAAACAAGAGTGTATAGATAAAAGAACACCTGCAAGTATTTTAACAGCACCTGCAAGCTGGACATCTAGTTAAATGGCCATATCTCCCGGTACATATAATATGACCGTTCAGAGAAGGTCAGACCATAGCGTAGATTTTCAATTAAAAGATAGTAATTCTGCAAATGTTAACCTTACAGGCTATACAGTAGCTTCTCAAGTTTGGAATGAGGAGA
>VTLG01004925.1_pt1 | contig 11978 bp, 23 predicted proteins | sample 4694571 | NCBI WGS metagenome assembly VTLG01 (sample SAMN12604809, study PRJNA352737) | marine metagenome | biome: ENVO:00000447; feature: ENVO:00000209|ENVO:00000569|ENVO:01000036; material: ENVO:00002151; isolation source: viral sequences binned using virsorter ... | reverse complement strand
TAAACCCCAGCCATTAAAACTGGGGTTGGGTTTGAATTAAATTTATTATTAAGACGATTTAATATAATGGAGGAGTAAAATATTAAATGCTCATTATTTATGCCATATTAAAAAAAATAAGACAAGTATTAAGATGCTTTTCTTAATGGGATATTTTCTTTCACAATATTTTCCACTTCTTTAAGACATTCATGCAAAGTGCCTTTAACTATAAAATGAGGTGTATTAAATGCTTCTGATTGTATCTGCCATAGTTTTTGGGAATCTGAAAGTCTACCTTTTGCAGTTTTAAGTTCAATATATAAAATATTACCATCAGGGTATTCAATAATAAAATCAGGTACACCAGCCCTAAAACCCATCTTTTTAAGTTTTACATGGAAAGATATAGATTTTTTACCCTCATTAGCTACATGAAAATGACGAAATTTATATTGGTTAGAAAGATAATTTAATAAAACATTACAAGCTATTTGAATATCTGCTTCTTTAATCATAGGGGATAACCTTTCGTTACCCCCTAACATAGAGCATAATTGGAGAATGCTCAAAGCTATTTTACTCAATTTTAAAATATTTACAAAAAAAAACATAAAAAGAGTTTACTTTTAAATAAAAGTAATATAGATTTAAAGAACCTAGAGTTTTTTCTAGGTTTAGTAATAATAATAATAGGAGTTAATAATGGAATCAAATAACGAAAATTTACTACTTCAAAAAGTAGCCATTTTAAAAGGCAAATTAGAAAACCATACAAATTGCACAACTTTTGATAATAGGGAGTTATTTCAATTAAAAACCTCAATAGATGAGTTATTTGAAATTTCTACTGAACTTTTAAAAAAATCAAATAATAATAAGGAGTAATAAATGACTAATGTAACAAATATAGGCACAGATAGATTATATTATAAATGTTTAGATAAGTGCAAAAAGTGGGGAAAAGAAAAGCTAACTGATTTATGGCACAAGAAGTTTTATAAAACCTTTTGGAATGCTGATAGACAAGCACAAAAAGTTGTAAGGTTAGTTCAACAAAAGCATGAAACAAAAGTTTATCTTTTCTATACAGTAGTTGAGGACAAACAATCAGGTAAATATTTTGTTGTTTTCTATTGGAATAGATTTTTAAAAGATTATGGAAATGGAACTTATTTGTTTCTTATTTCTGATTACGGACATTTTTACATTTAATAATAGGGGGAAATAATGAATAATTTAGAAGTAGCAAAAAGCTTTTTAAGAGATTGTAGAACAATTTCTTCAATTTTTGTGGGTTTAGGAGAGGGAGAAAAACTTTTTTCTCTCTACTCTAACTGGAGTGATGTTATATGGGGAAAAGACCCTTTAGGCAGACCAATTCCACAAAGTGTTTACAGAACAACACATTTACTTAACCTTGCCATTGATTTTGAGGAAGCTAATGAAAAAGCTAAAAAATTGTGCAAGGAATTTAGTGTTTCTAATTGTTTGCATCTTACTAAAGAGCCAACTCGTCAAAACCCTTATGAGTACAGAACTGAAGAAGAAATAAGGGCAGAAAAAGAGTGGACTGAAAGATGGGAGAAAATTCGTGGCGATATTTTCTGGATTAAAAGAATGTCAGAAAGAAAAGCAGAAAGGAAAAATTGGAAATTAGATGCAATTAAAGAAGCACAGAAATCTAAATTTTTCGGTAATATTGGGGAAAAAGTTGAATTAGAATTAACCCATACAAGATTTGTTTGTTATGGCACTCAATGGGGTTATGTGAACATTTATACTTTTAAAGATAAAGTTGGTAATGTTTTTATTTACAAGGGTTCAACTGATTTACATTATAAGCATAATCAGGTTAAAAAAGGAGATAAAGTAACAATTACTGGCTTTGTGAAAGAACATACAAAATATGCACCAAAAAGTTTTGAGAAATGTGCATTGAAACAAACAAGATTACAAAGGGTTAAAGTGCTTAATTTAACCAAATGTGATGGTTCTGAACTTCAAGACTTTGACAAGTTTGGAAATGTAGTAAGGAGTGCTTAACGGCACTCTTTTTAATTTAATAATAATGAGGAGTAAATAATGAAAAGTAAAATACAAAAAGAAATCACTACCTTAAAAGCAATTCAAGAGGGTCTTGATAGAGCCAATGATATAAATGCTATTGGCTTACCTAGACATCTTATTTCAGAGATGATAGAGGAAAAGAAAAAAAATACAGATAAAATACATTTAGAAGTTACAACATCACAAGCAAATTTTGTTTTAGATGCTTTAGATGTTTATCTGAAACAATATGGTTTAAAAAAATGTTCTTTTGATGCTTATTGTCAAGGTCAGAAGTTTAGACGAAATTTACATAATATTCTTACAGAAAAAGGGTATGAAGAATCTCAAGCAGAATTACATAAAGAAGCCGATAAACAAATTTGGGGGGATAAATAATGATATTATTAACAAAAAAGATAAGAGAAAAACTTATCAAAAATCATCTTGAGCAAGATGGCACAAAAACTTTTAAAGCAGAGGTTAAATTATTTAACCCTTGTGGGGTAGGTACTTGGTATTTATCAGAACTTAATCCTGATACAAATGTGGCTTTTGGATTATGTGAGTTGCATGAAAAAGAATTAGGATATGTTTCTATTGATGAATTAAAGGAAATAGAATTGCCATTTTTTCTTAAAATAGAAAGAGATTTATATTACCAGCCAACACATTTTAGCGAGTTAATGCAATCAAGGGGAGTAGTGTAATGAATAAAAGTATTAAACCATTTAAGGACATAATACGATTTGACCTTATTACAGAAGAAAAGATAACTCATTATTTCAAAATATATTTTGTGGATAATAGTATCGGACTTTTTAATAATGAATTTACTTTAATTAAGACAATCAGGGGGACAATATAATGACCACAGTAGTAGCTAAAAAATCAATCTATCAAAGGTTAGAGGATTATAAATTACCAGCTTTAAAAGAAAGTTTTAAAATTGAAGAGGGTAAAGAATACGACTGGAAAAATGGAACAAGACAATGCAAAACAAGAATGGGTTTGTTCTATTCAGGACAGATATCCTTAATAGAAGATATTTTAAATAGAGAAATATAGGTTGTATTATGGATAATAAAAAAATAATAAAGCATATTCTTAATGCAACACCAAAGAAATATACATTTTGGAACACAGATAAAGGTTTCAAATTGTTTGGAATTTTCCTTTTACTAATACTATTAATCTTTTTAACTGGGTGCAGTAGCACTCCAATAGTAGACAGTAGAGGAAAATCATCTGCAAATATCAAAGGCGATATGAACAGATACCATGATGACTATTTTACTTGTAAAGCACTAGTGGAAAACGAAACAAGTTTCGTTATGGAAGCTGGGAAAATACTGTATAATAGTTTAAGATGGAGAGTATTATGGCTTTCACCCAAATTAGATACTAGGTCAGATTTTTTGAATAACTGCCTAGAGGGTAGAGGTTATAATGTCATTAATAAATAATAAGGAGTAAAATATGACAAGCGAAGTAATAGGAACTGTAAAAAGTTGTTTTGATAATACTAAAGATGGCGAATATAATTATGCTATCATTTTAAATGATGAAACTAGACTTTATTATCGTGGCTTTGAATTAAATCCACTTTTCAAGAATGGCGATAAAATTAAGTATAAAATCATTAATACAAAACAATCTGCACAAGGCAATCCATATACAAATATTAGCAGTGTTGAATTGGTAAGCGATAATGCTGAATCAACTCCAGCAGTGGCAACAAATAATATTTCCAAAAATAATACTCAAAGACTGGATATATTTGTTACTGGTGTTGTAGGTCGTTCTATGGGTTCAGGACATTTTTCAGTAAATGACATTGAAGCTTTAACTAAAAATGCAGTAAATGCTTTTAATGAAAATTTAAAGGAATTATAAATGACTATTTTTTTATTAGATAAAGTAAAAACGACTAATGACATTTGCTACTGTTGCGAAAGCAAAAATGTTAAGCAAAAACATAAATCAACTTGTGTAGGTGGTCGTTCTAATTGGAAAACTGTATTTTACTTTGTTCCAACATTATTTTGTAAAGATTGTGGAATAAATATTCCCCAAAAAGAAGAAAGTATTGTTAGAGCAAAAGCAGTTAAAATAGCTAGTTCTTAAATGAAAACCTTGAAAAATTATAAAAAACTTTTTTCCGACTATTGGGGGTATTGCGAAAGCGATATTCCCTTGTGTTGGGGTTGTTTTAAAGAACCAGCAGTTGATATACATCATCTTGTTCAAAAGGGCATGGGTGGTGTTAAAAACAACAGATTAAATAGAATTGATAATCTTTTTCCAGTTTGTAGGTCGTGCCATACAATCGCACATAAAAACAAATCTATAAATGAAAAATGGAAAAATGTTTTAAAAGAAAAAATGATATTAAAAGGTGGGGGATATGATAGGTAAAAAATTGACAGATAAAGCATTAGAAATAATTAATGCTAGAGGAAAGAATTATGGGGATATAAAGGCAAACCATCAGGATATAGCTAAAGGGTGGGAAGTTATCCTTAACGCCTCTGTATCGGCAGAAAAAGTGGCTTTATGTATGGATTGGGTTAAAACAGTTAGACTTTTAAGTGATAAACAACATTTAGATAGTGTGGTTGATAAAGTTGGTTATGCAGTAACTTATTATGAAAATATAAAGGGGAGTAAAAAATGACATGGGATTCATCACATCTTTATAAAGATTGGTATCAATTAATAGGTAAACATTTTCCAAAAGAATTTTGCGAATTTGTAAAAGAGAATTGGTGGAAGTCAAACGAAGATATGCCGACAAAATACGAATACAGAAAAAAACTAGAAGAAATTATAGAAAAATATGACAAAGAGAAAAAAACTATTCAAGACGTTGCAAGGAATTACATAAAATGACTGATATTTATGAATTACAGTTTGACCCAAATAGACTTTCACATAAGCAAGAGCAGTTAGGATTAACCTTTAGCGATTTTGATACTGCACTTGAGTTAATGAAAAAAGAAGAAAAAATGCTGGTTGCTGATTTAACCCTTTATTATATGCGAAATGTAAAGTATAAAAATACATCTGAATTAAATGCACATATTTATTCAGACGAAAAGATTAAGGACTTTAACAATAGATTTGAAAAAGTTCTTAAAGAAAGGAATCGTTCTAAAATTAGATACGAAACCTTTAAAACCTTTCGTGAGGACTTGAGAACGAAGATGGTCAACGAAAGAGAAATGGCGAAACATTTATAGAAAAGGAGTATGTTATGAGCCAATTAAAAGAAATCAAAAGTTATCTTGAATATGGTAACAAAATTACCCCACTAGAAGCATTGAATAAATTCGGCAGTTTCCGATTAAGTGCTATTATTCATAAGTTAAGACAAAGTGGAATGAATATTAAAACTAATAATGTAACAGTTAATAATAAAACTTTTGCTGAATATGAATTAGTTAGAGAGCCACAAAAGGTTTTAAATTTATTTGGGGGGAAAAATGTCAGATAGATTATTTACACAAGAGGAACTTGAAGAAAGTACCCACGAATTAGATTTAGATAAACAAATCTGCATAGCTAAATATCAAGACGAGATTAATAAAATGGATAATTTAATAAAAGCTTTAGATGATTATCAACAAAGTTATGGCAGAGAAAGTAATGTTTATTTAGATATAATTGCTCTTAAAGCACAAATTGTTAAAAACAAGGAAGTGGTTCAAGAATTTCAGGGTTTAATATGATTGAACATTTTAAAAAGTTTGATGGTGGCGATAAGAAAAATCTATTGCCACTTTCATTTAGTCAATTAAGCGAATTTGCCTTTCAGCGAGAAAGATGGGCATTAAAACGAATCTTTGGCTATGATTTTCCAACTTCTGCACCAATGGAAAGGGGAAAAGCAGTAGAAAGTGGATTACATTTATGGCTAACTGGTGTTAATTTTGACGAAGTTGTTGAAAGAATGTTAGCTGAATATGATGGACATTGTGTTTTATTAGACAGTCCTAAAGTTCCAGAAGAAAGAGAAAACCTAGTGCCTTTATTAAAAGAGGGTGTGCAAAGGTTTAAAGACCATGCTTTTCAATGGGATTTATTAGATTTTCAGAAGAAAGTAGAGTTAGAATTATCTGGAATACCTTTTGTTGGTTATACAGATTTTCATTTTGAAGATAGAAAAACTAAAGAAGATTTTTTTATAGATTTAAAAACTACTTTAAGAAAACCTAATGGCATATCAAATAGTCATGCTATGCAACAATCTATTTACCATAAAGGCACTAATGCAAGACAATTATTATGGTATCTGGTAAATAAAAAATCAGGTTCAGAGTTTTATGAATTTGGTTTAGCTGATTATAAAAGACCCATGAAAATTTGCGAACACATTATTGAAGTAATGAAAAACTTTATGGAAAAAGTTGATACTTTAGACGATGTGAGAAATGCTTTAATTCCTAATCCTGATGATTGGATATGGAAAGAAGAAGCAGTTTTTAATGCAAGAAAAGAAGTTTGGGGATATTAAACCAAAAAACCCCTTTAGGTTTATTCTTAAAGGGGTTATAACATAAACAAATTAAATTGGAGTTAATAATGTTTATAGATGAAAATTCAAAACCAAAAGAAAAATTAAAAGCATGGTATCTTTTCACAGAAGATTTTGTTGCTGGAACTCAACATTTAACAAACGAAGAAATTGGTGTTTATATTCGGTTACTTTGTTGGAACTGGAATAAAAGGTGTCGTGGCATACCATGCGATAGTATGACACAGTATAGAATAGCAAATTGCATTACTGATGCAGAAAAAAAATCATGCGATGAAATTATTAAACAGTTTTTTGTTCAAGTTAATAGCCATTACCAAAATGAAAGACAACTTCAAGAATACTTGTTTATTAACAAAAGAATAGAAGCATCAAAGCTAAATGGAAAGCTTGGGGGTAGACCAAAAAAACCTAGCATAGAACCTAGACAAAACCCCCCTACCCCTACCCCTACCACTACCATTAAACCTAAAACCAAAGAAAAGAGTAATTTCCCTTTATTTTGGGAAAAGGTTAAAAATAAGGTTAGCAAGGGAATAGCTGAAAAAAACTTTAATAATTTAGATATAGAATGGAAAAATAAACCAGTAGAGTTAGCAAATATGTACAATAAATATTTTGATACAGTAGAAGATAAAAAATTTGCTAAACAACCAGCTTTCTGGTTATCAGCTAGAAAATATGAAGATGAATTGCCACAAGCAGAAAATCAGCGAGTTGATATGTATAATTTAAGATTAAAAGGTTTTAAAGAGTGTATTGAAACAAAAAGTTTAAAAAGCTTTATAAGTACAACTGCAAGGCAAAATATAGGCGATGTGCAAAGGGCGATAAAAGAGGGCGAATTTACAAGAGAAGAAGCTGAACTTTATTTAGATATGAAAGGTTGGATATAATGAAAGTTAAAAACATAGATATTAATAAGCTTATTCCATATCATAATAATCCAAGAAAAGACCAAGCAGTAGATAAGGTTGCTAGTTCAATTAATGAATATGGGTTTCAGCAACCTATTGTAGTTGATAAAAATATGATTGTTATAGTTGGTCATACTCGGTTATTAGGAGCAAAAAAACTAGGTTTAAAAAAAGTGCCAGTTGCAATAGCTGATTTATCAGAAACTAAAGCAAAAGCTTATAGAATTGCTGACAACAGATTAAATGAGGATAGCGAATGGGATTTTGATTTATTAGATATAGAAGTTAAAAACTTATTAGATGAGGATTATAATATTGATTTATTAGGATTTGAAAACAATGAATTAGAACAAATAACTAAATTTGATGATGTTTTTGATGAACAAGTTGAAGATAAAAAAGTTGCTTTTGATATGTTTTCAAAAGATGAGATTGTTGAGGATTGTTTTAACTTTTATAGAAAAAATGGATTTCCATATAGAGATTTAGCTATTCATACACAAAAACAAAAACTGAATAGATTATGCAACACAAGCCCTGACAATTTAATTAGAAACTCCATTTGTAGTGATGTTGCCGACACTTATCATAAACACAGATATAGCTTGTCTGCTAGTGGAATGAAATCTCCAGTAGAAGCTTTTAACAAAGATGTTGATTTAAAAAAAGCGATTAGACTTGAAGTGGAAGCTGGAATAACATTAAAAGACAAATGGTTTGGAACATTGGGACTAGTTAACGGAACTCAAGCTTGTTCAAATTTTAGACCAAGCTTTGCCAAGTATTTATACGACAAGTATTGCACAGAAAATTCAGTTGTTCTTGATACATCAACTGGATTTGGTGGTCGTTTGCTAGGTGCTATGTGTTCTAAAAAAGTAAAAAAATATATTGGAATAGACCCTTCAACAAAGACATATAAAGCAAACATTAATATGTGTAACTCTTTAGGTTTTGAAAATAAAGTTGAACTTGTTAATTTACCAGCAGAAGATGTTGATATAGAAAAATATAAAAATAGTGTTAATTTTTCTTTTACATCTCCACCTTATTTCTCAAAAGAACATTATGCAGAAGAAAAGACACAATCATTTCTGCGATATCCAACTTATGACGAATGGGTAAAGAATTTTTTAGAAAAAATGATTACTTTACAATATAAAGCATTAAAAAAGAATTGTTATAATTTAATTAATATTGCAGATGTAAAGATTAAAAATAAAACATATAATCTTGTTAATTCAACAATACAAGTTGCAGAAAAAGTTGGTTTTACACATGAAAAAACAGAAAACTACGAATTGAATCATAGGTTTGGTAATGAAGAAAAAGATATTGCCACAGAGCCATTATTGATTTTCAAAAAATAAGGGTGTTGTAATATAGTTAAATATTTAGAGGTGGTATTATAGCAAAAGAAGTGTTTATCCCTCTGTAACAAGCTTAAATCAAGTTTATTTAATAGGTTTTTTAGAAAAAAGTAGATTTTACACAAAATAATAGATAAATTCAAAATACCTAAACAAAAGGGTAAAATAGGAATGGCAAGACCAAAAAAGTATAATATTGATACAAAACAATTAACAAATTTAGCAAAATTAGGTTGTACCAATATAGAAATGGCTGATTTCTTTGGGTGTTCTCCTGACCTTTTAGAAAAGAGTTATTCGGAATTTCTGACAAAAGGGAGAGCAGAGCAAAAAATGAGGTTAAGACAACTTCAATGGAGAGCTTGTGAAAATGGCAATGTTACAATGCTTATCTTTTTAGGAAAAAATATGCTAGGTCAACAAGACAGACTAGAAGAAAACCAATTAGAAGAACCTTTAATTTGGTCTAATGATTAATGCCATTAACCCAGCCACAAACTACTGTTATAAATTCAGGTGCAAGGTTCAGGGTGTTAGTTACTGGAAGAAGATTTGGAAAAACCTATCTTGCAATTAATGAAATAGCAAAATTTGCATCACAACCTAACAAAAAAGTCTGGTATGTTGCACCAACTTATAGACAAGCTAAAACAATATGCTGGTCTGAATTAAAAGATAAGTTAATTAGGCATAAATGGGTTAAGGGAATCAATCACAGTGATTTAACAATTACATTAAGAAATAAATCAACCATAACATTAAGAGGAAGCGAAAATTTTGATGCTTTACGAGGTGTTGGTTTAGACATGGTAATCTTTGACGAATTTTCAGATATAAATAAAGAAGCTTGGTATGAAGTATTAAGACCAACATTATCTGATACAAATGGTCATGCTTTATTTTGTGGAAGTCCAAGAGGTTTTGGAAACTGGTCTTATGAATTATTTAAAATGGGGGAAACAAATAAAGAATGGGAAAGTTTTAAATATACTACTTTAGAGGGTGGGCAAGTTCCAGATGAAGAAATAGAACAAGCAAAACAAGATTTAGATATAAGAACATTTCAGCAAGAATATGAAGCGACATTTGTTAATTATTCTGGTATGATATATTATAATTTTAGTAGAGATAAAAATTTAATTGATAAGTATAATAGAAATAGTTTAGTTTTACATATAGGTTTGGACTTCAATGTTGACCCAATGTGTGCAGTTGTTTCGGTAATTGAAAATGAAAAAGTGATAGTAATTGACGAGATACAAATATATTCATCTAATACTAATGAAATGTGCGAAGAAATTAACAATAGATACAAAGATAAAAAAATAGTGGTTTATCCTGACCCAAGTGCAAGACAAAGAAAAACATCTGCTGGTGGTTTAACGGATTTAGCCATTTTAAAGAATTTTGGCTTTGATGTTAAATGTAGAAATACTGCACCTTTAGTTAGGGATAGGATTAATTCAGTTAATTCAAAACTTAAAAATGTTGCTGGGAAAAATAATTTGTATATTCTTAATAGTTGCAAAAATGTAATTAAAAGCATAGAAAGACAGATATATAAAGAGGGAACACACATACCTGATAAAGATAGTGGGTTTGACCACATGAATGATGCTTTAGGTTATTTAATAGAATTTAATTTTCCTATTAAAAGGAATTTTACCCCAACTGCTCAAAAGAGGTGGAGTTAATGAATAGAGAAGAACTACAACAAAAACATGATTTATGGCAATCTAATATAGCTAACTGGGAATTTTATATTCGTAGCTATTTAGGTGGAAATGATTATAAAAATGGCTATTACTTACATAGATATATTTTAGAAAGTCCTGAAGAATATGATGCAAGAATAAGACACACACCTTTAGACAATCACTGCAAAAATGTAGTTCAAATATATACAAGTTTTCTTTGGAGAGTACCACCAACAAGAGATTATGGAAATTTAGACAATGACCCACAATTATTATCATTTATAAAAGATGCTGATTTAGATGGTCGTTCATTTAATACTGTAATGAGGGAAGTGCAGATGAATGCCAGTATTTATGGAAATTGCTGGGTTGTAGTGGATAAACCTCAAACAAATGCAAAAACTAAAGCAGAAGAATTAGAACAAGATATTAGACCTTATGTTTCAATATATACACCAGAAAATGTTGTTAACTGGAATTATAGCAGAGCATCAAGTGGCAGATTTTATTTAGACTATTTGGTTATAGTTGAAGATATAAATGCAGAAAGAGCCATTGTAAAAGTGTTTACAGAAGAAACAATAAGCACTTATGAGGTTGAGGAATATGAAAAAGAAGTAAAAACTGGTGGAAGTAGGTTAATAGAAGAAATACCAAATCCTATTGGTGTTATTCCAGCAGTAAATGTCTATAATTTACGAGGACATAAAAGACCTATTGGCATAAGTGATTTATCTGATGTTGCTCATTTACAACAATCTATTTACAACGATTATTCAGAAAAAGAGCAATTAATAAGATTAGCTAACCACCCAAGTTTAGTTAAAACACCGAATGTAGAAGCGAGTGCTGGTGCTGGTTCAATAATTGAAATACCAGAGGATTTAGATGCACAATTAAGACCATATATAATTCAACCTAGTGGACAAAACCTAGATGGAATTATGAAGTGCATACAGAACAAAGTTGATGCTATTGATAGAATAACACACATGGGTTCAGTAAGAGCAACTGGTTCACAAATAGCCAGTGGGATTGCCTTACAAACTGAATTTCAGTTATTAAATGCAAGATTATCGGAAAAAGCAGATTATTTAGAAAATGCAGAAGAACATATATGGTCATTATTTGCAAAATGGTTAAATAAGGATTTTGATGGCTCAATTAATTACCCTGATACTTTTGATATTAGAGATTGGGCTAATGATATGCAGTATTTACAAATGGCAAAAGCTAGTGGAGTTAAATCGGAAACATTTAACAAAGAATTAGATAAACAAATAGCCGATGCAGTAATTGATAATGATGAAGCTATAAAAACCATAAATGATGAAATAGATAGTGCCAGAACTGTTAGAGGTCAATTTACAACTACTGATGTTGAGGGACAAGTAGTTGAGCAAGAATGACATATTTTTATTTAAGATTA
>VTLG01003162.1_pt1 | contig 11978 bp, 16 predicted proteins | sample 4694571 | NCBI WGS metagenome assembly VTLG01 (sample SAMN12604809, study PRJNA352737) | marine metagenome | biome: ENVO:00000447; feature: ENVO:00000209|ENVO:00000569|ENVO:01000036; material: ENVO:00002151; isolation source: viral sequences binned using virsorter ... | reverse complement strand
CACCAAGTTGGTCAATGAATGGGTCATTAATTTCTTTTGACTCAAACCGTAATGCCTTTACTGCGTCATATAAATTCTTTGCCGCAACTGATTCAGGGTCTTCTGCTTTATCGTCAAAGAGGTCTTTCTCATTAACGAATTTTTTCAATTCGCGGGTGAAATTATCTATTGTATCAAACTGCGTTCTAATACTTTTTACAGTTTTTTTCCAACTTGGCCCGTATTCTTTGGGGTCTTCAAGTGCAGATAAATATGAATAGCGAGTCCTCTCAAAGAAATCAAGAACACGCTTTGTGAGCGCATCCTTTTTCTTTTCAAAAACTAGCCCTGATAGTGGCATTTTCCCACTTACTTCTTACGAAGACGATTTAAGAATTTATCATAGGCTGGTGATTTAGCAATATGTTCTGCTGTAGATTCATTTAGAGATTGTAAAGCCTTTATTTCTCTTTTTATTCTCTCATATTCTTCAGTTTTTTGCGGAGATTCCTCTAAATTATCTTGTTCTTCCTCCAAAACTTTTATTTCCTCCAGTCTATCACTAAAATCTGCTCTAGCATCATCTAATTGTTCATTGCCAGTTATTTCATTCCATACATCCCGATTTTCATCACGCTGCTGTTCTAATTTACTAACATAACCATATCCTTCTTCTTTACCAACTGGATTATCAACTTTCTCTTCGGGAGGGTTTTTCTTAGGATTCTTAAGTTTAACTTCTTCACCTTGTAAATCCCCCTCCATTTCAACAGTTGTCCCATCTTGGAAAGCCTGAATTACTTCCTTTGCTTTCTCTATGGCTAAACTTACCTTTCTTTCTTCCTTCGTTATTTTTTCTACCATTTAATTTTCCTCCTTTTCTTCTTGTTCTCTAATACTGACTAAAATCTCTAGGCCCATCAGAGTAATCTCCGGTGTGTCCTTCAGCAAATTCACCCATACCATGTTCCATTCTAAATGATTCAGTATTAATTGGGCCATCTTCCTCTTCTAGAATTTCTTCTGTCCATTCCATTATATCAAGTAAAGTCCATCTATTACCAACAACCTTCCAACCCTGTTTCTTTAATGCAGCGGGGTCTGTAGATAGTTCTACATCACCAGCATTAATTGCCGCATAAATATATGTGTCTTGTAAATTAATTTTTAATATGTCTTGCCAATTCATTTTACTCACACCTCATAATGATAGCCAAACGCCTCTGCTAGAGTATCTCCTCCATACATGTCATTTGACCCCCTGATTAACGCTACAATGCGTTTCGTAATTGCACTTGAATTATCTAACTTCTGTATTTCCCGTAAGTCATGAATCAGTTCTGTTATCATCTCTTGATATTCCTCTACTAACTGCTCTTCATAACCTTCTGAAATAGCCGTTCCATGTGGGTCACGATAATCTTTTATTATTTCTTGCCAATTCATATCTAACCCTCTACATTCTCAATTATTTTATGGATTTCTGACCAATCCATCTTAGCAATCATATCACCTGTAGGTGACACATTATTACTAATAGTTGGTCTAGGTGTATCACTTACAACAAATCCTGACTTCATCAGAACATTATCTTGGTCATACACCGTATCTTCCAATCTTTTTATCTTATCTACTAACTCCTTTAGGAGCATTATCATTTCACTTTCTTCACTCATAATCTTCATCCTCCAATAAGGAGTCTTCATATTCACTTAGTCCTATTCTATATGCTGTAGGGTCTAATTCCCTAAGCACTCTAGATGGAGAAAAGGTAAGTGTACCTATCTTAATTTCTCCATAAACTTCATCTAACATTTCATCATACTGTTCTTTTAAGTCATCATCTGATAACTTTTCTTTAATTATACTTTTCCAATTCATTCTAAATCACAACCATTTCTGAAGTAAGGCACTAACCTTACCTAATGCTTTACTTATTTCTTCAATTTCTTGGTGTGAAGCATCTACTAAGAAACCGAATCCATCATTTTTTATGTTTTCTAGTTCTCCAATGACATCTTTCACATCTGTTTTCAAATAGTTTTCAGCCGTTCTTTTTTGAGACCCTCGGTCTTTTTTAATTTCTTTTTTCCAATTCATTTCTTATTCAACTCCTTAATGCGTTTTTTTACTTCTTCCATCTCTTTTTCTGTTCTTTCGATTATTTCTTGTAATTTGCCGCTTTGTGCTAATTCAAGATAATTTTTAAGTTTCTCTATTTCCTGAGTTAATTTTAATACATATGAAATTGCTTCGTCTTTATTATTCCACCAATCAGGGTCTTGGTAGGAATCCATTCTTCCTTCTCTATCTATATCTATATCTTCATTAAAATAATCATCCGGCATGTCTTGTATTCTTGTGCCTGAAAACCTATTAGTTGTGAAATTATCTTCTTTTAATATATTTTTCCAATTCATTCTAAATCACCTATCTCCGCCCTTTTCTCCATAGCCTCTAGAACTAAGTTCAGGTCTATTATCAGGTTGCCTATATTCAATATCAATATTCTGTAGTTTTTTTGCTAATGTATTCCATTGTTTTAGTAGGTCATTTAATCCAATACTAAGTCTTTGATTTTCTGATGATTGTTGCTTCTCAAGCAATACATCTGCTAAGAATCCAACTTCTATGAAAGTCAATTGAAACTGGTCTTCTTTCAATTTGTCTAAAATCTCCTTGAATTGTTTCTCAGTAGCAAAAGGATAGTAGCCTCTACCTGTTTTATCTTCATGTCCAAACTCATCTTCATCTTTGAGAATATCTTGCCAACTCATGTTTCATCACCTTCCTATCGAAATAAATCCCTAATTCCTTCAAATTCTCCTTTGGGTCTAATTGGATTTTGTTCTTTTTTTCTATTTTCAAGCCACCGTTTCTTTTCTTCGGGATATCTATTTTCACCATATTCTCCGTATTTTTCTTTCTTTTCACGAACTTCTTCTTCACTATGGCGACATTCCCAACCCCCTTTCCGCAATGCTATACTTCTATCCAAATCACACCAATTCTTTCTGTCAGGGTATTCACGGTCATATTCTTCCCATTGTTTCTTTTTGTGTTCTCTAAAAAGTTGGTCTATCACATCAGGGTCATCTGAGAACCTGTGTGCATCTTGAATTGCATCTTCTGTAGAAATTTTTAGAATATCTCGCCAACTCATTCCACATCACCGACTGTTCTTTGTGTATCCGTATCTACATTAGGTTTTTCTTCTTGTCGGAATAAATCAATCATTTGTAGGATATCTTTTACTCTTTGTTCTAGTTTTGCTTTGGTTTTACTCTTTTCTTCATCTCGCAAAGTTGTTCTAGTTATTCTAAGCATTCTACGCAAATCTCTAGTTATTTCTTCTGAAGTGGCATTCATTTGTAATACACTATATGGCCCTCGTTTTGAATAGGTTTCTTTTTCAGAAACCTCACGCAGTTCCTTTATGGAATCATTTCTATTTTTGATTGCCTTACGCAAACCTATTTTTTTCTGCGGTGTTAATTCTTTACCTTCTGAATCTACTCCTAATTTCAATTCTTCTCGCAATTCTTTGATTTCCATTTCATATCCTATGGCAGTATTTTTGAAGTGATTTTTCACATCTTTGACATACTGTGCAAACCGTTCTCTTTCTGAATGAATCTTCTTACCTTCTTTCGTTCTTCCATCAGGTTTTTTCTTTGTTTCTACTTCAGTATCTTCAAAATTATCATATGCGTCTTGCAACATTGGGAAATTTTTAGTGTCGTCAAATTCTATCGTCACTACACGACCTTTCAATCTGCCCCTTAGTTCCCTAATTTCATCTAATTCTTTCTCATTGATAGTATCCAAATTAGCAGTAATATCCATTACTTGATACATGAATTCTAAAATATTCATTAGTTCATTTATTTCATCAGTTTTCTCATCTTTTTCTGAATCTGTGAGTTTCATTCTTTTCGCGTCTTCGTATGAGTCCATTATATGATTACTCAATTTGTAGATTATATTTCGATTTATTTCAACCATATCATCAGCAAACAAATACTGATAGTCTTCTTTCTTTTTACTTTTCATTGTTGCTTTTATCTTTTCAATATTACTAGGTAAATCAGTAGCATAGAATTCTTTTATTTTACTAGTTGCCATTGACCTTTGTTTAGGTAATATTGTTGATATCCCAAACTTATCTAATATTTCGTAAAAAATTTCTTTTGAGTTTTTCCCATAATATTTGATGTAATCAGACCATTCACCATCTTTCCATGATGCTCGCATAGGAACAAATAATTCCCAAATGTTTCTATTTAGTTTTCCTTTCTCTCCATGTGAAAGTAACTGTTGAATTAAATTAACTCTCCTTTCCTTGAAGAACCCTATTTTTCTTAACTTACCAATCTCATTCCTACTACCTTCATATCCACCCTTACCCCAATTACGAAGTGTCATTTTTAACAAATTACTTTGTTCAGTTGTAGCCCCTCTAGATTCAGGCATTTGTATTGCATTCATTAAATACTTAATGACTTTAGCAACAAGTCCCATGTTATCCAATTCAGATTCTAATTCTTCTATTATTCTCTGCACTTGTTCTACTTCACTTTCCCTGTCTAAAAATCTAGCAGTTGCTTCAGGATTTCTCACTGTTATGTCTTCACCCACAGCGAGATTCAATCCCAATCGGTGTGGTTCTACAAGTGGAGAATCTAAGAAATCTTCTACTTTATTTTCGTCTATTACACGCAAATCGCCATTTTCATCTTTATCGAATGCTGTCATTACAACATCAATAAGTCCGTCTATCTCAATTCTTCTCTTTTCTATTTTCTTAATGATAGGACGACCTTTACTAGTCACTCTATTGAGTTGAGTTTGTATTTGAGTCAATGGTAGAGAATAAGCCCCTCCTTCTTTGAACCACGCTTCTGTTATTGTTTTAGTGTGTCCTGACCTATCACTATGGGGTAATTTAACACTGAAATATTCACTTTCAAAGAAGTTGTCTTCTACAGGTAATTCATATTCTTCAGCATATTTCAAATAAAATTGGTGTGCTTTATGCAATTCACTCTTTTTTATTTGTATTACTTTCCCTGATTTCAATTCATCAAACATTCGCCATACATGTTCATGGATAGGATTAGGAGTTTCCGCCTTCAAAATATCCATGAAAGACATTCAATCGCTTCCTCAAAATGGTATGTTTTCTCTGTCTTTCTTACGCTTCTTGGGTAGTAAGATTACATCAGGAATATCGGATGCGCCGGGAATCTTCTTCTCAACCGTTGTCGTTGGGTCTATTCCCGCTACAGAATAATCACGATTTTTCGTAACATTGTCGTCATGCATCTGCTTTTCTCTTATCCTTGCTTCCTTCATTTCTCTTTCTAACTCTCTTACGCTTTTTTCTTCACTCATTTTTTCACCTTCTTTCATAATATGTTCTTCGCACCTTCATATAACTCGATAATCACTTTTAACAAATCTTCATCTTCTATTCTACTAACTGCATCAAATATTATTTTATCGTATTGGTCTGCTGTCATAGTTCGATTGTCCAGTTCACCATAATTCAAATGCTCAAGAATACCAAACACTTCTTTCTGTCTATTAGATAATGAAGAAAAATCCCCTCCATATTTTTTAACTGTCTCTTTCCAATTCATTCTATCCTACTCTCTTTTCTGTTCTTTTATCCACATTCTCATTACCAGCATCTTTCGGTAATCCACTAAATCTCTTATCCGGCCCTCTAGACATTGATGGTTTGTTTCTTGTTGTCGGAGGATTCTCTTGGGGTTTAGACTCACCCTTGATTTCATTTTCACCACCTGTTTTTCCACCGCCCGATAACATTTCTTCTTGCATCTGACCCATTTGGCTAGCATCTATATTTGTTCCAGCATAGGGGTCTGCTTCAAACTCACCACCTTCTTCTTTAGGTTGCCCTCCTTCGGGTTGTGGTGGCGGCTTCTCATAGCGGAATCTTCCTTCATCATCCATATCTACTTCAAATCCTAGATTTTTAATGGAACCTGCAATATTAACTTCCAATTCTCTCTTACGAAGAACAGCGACTTCATCTTCTTCCTCAGAAGGTGGCAATTTTAGTTGCCAATCTGTAATTCCAAACTCCTTAGTCACAAATGGGAATACATAGTTATTCCAAATTGTTTGAGCCATCTCAACTGCTCGATTAGTTACTAGAACCTGCATACCTTCGTTATTCAATCCACCACTTGCAGAATTGTCTGCCATGAAAATCTTAGACACACCATAGAAGGCTGAAATCCTATCTCGTAAATCATCCTTAACCTGAATGTAATCCATTTCCTTTAGGCTATCCATGAATTTAATCCATTCAACAGAACCCTTTCCACTTTCTGCTTCAATCCCCATTACAGGAATAAAGTGTGGGTCAGCCTCCATCTTCTCTTTGACTCCACGCCAAAATGATTTCATGGATTCCATATTACGGGTCTGAACAGCAAGTAATCCTCTAGGCATACGCGCCTTAGTGTATGATGAATTCACATAATTCTCCATAGCCAACAATGTAGTTACATTGCTCCAAAGAGTAATTATTGGTGATAACCCATACAACCTACCGGGAGAATACTTACTGAAATGAAGCACTTCTCCTTTGATGAAATATTGTTCAACTCCATTCACCCTATTCACATAATGAATGGGATAAAGTTCTGAGCGACATTCTTCACACATATCTACAGGACTAGTAGAAATATGTCCTCTATGTTTCAAACAAGTGTATCCCTCTATGCCTCTTTCTCCAAGTTCATTGGAATAGATATGCATTGTAACAGGGTCGCCTCGATACACTTCTTTGATACGATGCATCTTAATTTCTGCATTGTTATCCAAGAAATATTCCTTGACTAACACAAAATATGCATCATCCATGATATTCAAATCATCTTCTAGTTCTTTGAGAACATCAATAAACATCTGTTCTGATTTGTTGATATACCCTTCCATGAATTTATGAGCGTATTTTAATTGTTCAGAATCAGGCTTTTTCAGATTTACTGACTTACAATCAGCACATTCTTTCATTGGAGAACTATGTTCCTTACCACAATCTTCACACTTCGCTACGAATTTTTCTTCCCAAAAGTATCCCCTTCTGAAAATTTCTTGCTTCAACTGTGTAATACATGTTCGCACAATTGTAGATTGCTGTGCAATGTGGTATATCACAGGGGAAGTAAGAAGATACGAAGTATCCTTCTCTTGTATTCCCGGTGTAAATATCGTCCTGTCTTGGGGTTTAGGAGTTGTCTGCCTAAACAAATTTCTCAATGAGAATCTGCGTTTTTCCTCTACCATATTATTCCTCCACTAGTGTTTTCTTGATGATACCTTCTATCCTATCCATTTCACCCATCTTACAATTCCCATACAATTTTTCAACCGTATCAATATTGATATCGTATTCTGTGAAGTCATATCCAACATGGTCTTTGTGATTTTCAAATTTCATCAACTTGAATAGTTCCTCTCGCCTATCACTATACCATTCTTCTTTTTTGTAGGATTTTTTCATCCTGATTAACTCTAAGAGTATATCTGCATTCTTACCCTTCATTTTGAAATGTGGCCTACACTTAGTCAAAAGTTCAGTCACATCATTACCTGAATAAAAATTCAATCTATTAACAGGTCTAGTGTCTTGCGGAGATTTCTGGTCAAGGTGTAGTCTCCCACAACCAAGTGATTTATGCATCTCTATCATGAAAGCCTTGCCTCTATCTCCGGTAGCAACTAGCCCAACTCTAGGATTGAATTTCTTATCCATTGTAATGTAGCCATCTGAATCAATAAAAGCCGCAGTGTATGCATAGATATCCTTTTTGATATCATCATCCAATTTGTAGAATGCCCCTCCTACAGAAGTTATGTTACTTCCTATAGCCATCTTAGAAATTACGCTAGGTGTAGTTACATTGAACAAATTCTTCGGTAGCCTTTCATGTATCTGTCTTGATGAAATTCCGGGTTCTTGACAAACTGATTTCAAAATGTGATGTTTAATCAGTTCTTTTTTTCCGGTGTTTGCCATGTATTTCTTTAGCGTATTTTTGAAACTGCGCTTACTACTTTTCATAGTCTTGCTTAATTTAGAATAATTAGAATTGTATGGAGTTTCATTCCTGTCTAATTTCGCTTCCCAATATTTGCAAAGGTCATCTATCATACTTCTCCTAATGTCTTCTTCATGGACATATGATAGTTTGATAATATCGTTTTCATTACAAGTCATGTCTTTCAAAACAGGCTTATATTTTGATACCCAATAAATGCTGTCAATACTCTTATCCAAGTGGTCAGAATAAGCATCAATCAAATTATCTATTGATTTAGTCAGATGTTCTTTCTTTTCACCTTTGAGTGTCCTTCTATGCTTTTTCAAGTCCTTGATTAACTTAGGAATATCTTTGTCTTCGACTTCATACTTCTTCAAGTTGTTTTGGAGCATCTTTTTTGCATCAGTTAGAGATATTCTATTATTTTCTGCGAAGTTTTTCTCTACCTCAAAATGACTTGAAATTGGATGGTCTTCTAACCATGCTTTTCTCTCCTTCATATCATTGATTCTTTGCTGTTGTTGGCCTTCTAATTCTTCTATTTCTCTAGCATCATCAGCAAGGTCATCCAACATTTCACTATCCAATTCGTCGGATTCATTTTCTAAGACCATGATATCACCTAGAAATTCAGCCCTAGCATACCGCCTATAGATGTGTTTGTTGGTTTAGGGTCTGCGAAGATTTCTAAGTCATCCAAAAGCATGAACACATCATTAGGATTTTGTGTTGCTGCATTTGCTAGTGCTAAACTCATAACCAAGTCGTCGTGCGCTCCAACTCCCTCAAATTTACCGGATTCAGTTATTGAAAACATGTATAGTTCTTCTATGAGAGCATTTGTCAATTCCCTACTAGCATTATCTCCATATGGGAAATTCAACTTGCCATTTTCTATGTTCATTTGTAGATTCAAAATAATCTCTTGTTTCTTCTTACGAGTAGTATTGAAATCTCTCACATTCAAATCAGAAATACTTCTCAATTCTTGAGTGAATGCTTTAGCGAATGTATTAGTTTCATAGAGAATTTCTTCCGGTTGGAATATCTTACCTATGAGTCTAATCTTCTCAATGTTCTCTCTAAACTCAACATTCTTTGCTCTATCCACATGAACAATTGTTTTGTTCATTTCATCATCTACTTCTAAGACAGTAATAACATTGTAGTCACCATCAGTAGAAATTGCAGGGTCACAACCAACATAATATTTGTATCCCTTATCTTTACGATTTCCTAATTTCAATACATAGTTCTTATTCTTACACTTTTGAACATATTCAGGATTGAATAATGCAGTTCCGGTGGAAACAGGAACGCATAAATATTCCCTTGTGAATTTCAAAGAACCAATTTCTGCTTTCCTTTTCATCAATTGTTCATATGTCCATCTTTCAGGCCAAAGAGATTTATTCATAGAATTGACACAAGGATATTTATTCACAGTATATGCATCGTTTTCCTCTAATTGTGAGAAAATATCAGTATATGTGAATGGTGTTCCAATCATTCTAAGATTTGCAGTATGGTGAAGGGTTGGAATCATGTCACCAAAGAACCAATCTGTCACTCTTTGAATTCCTGTGAGACTGAACTCTTTCAAAGGGTCGTCAATGATAATCTCCTGTGGGTGAAGACCACGAATCTGAGAACCAACTGAACGCTCTAGAACAGCATTTCCATTGGTTAGTGTAATATTGCCAATAGCCCATCCTGTTGAGGGTTTGAATTTTCTAAGTGCGGGGATGCTGAATATCCTATCTATCTCGCGCATGTGAACTAGAGTCTGCTTTTGGTTGGAAGAAATGTAAATCATTTGGTATGGTGGTTCTTGAAAAATTAGATTCCATGCTACCCAAGAATGCATGAAGACAGACTTACCAAAGTCACGACTACAAACTATCACAGTTCTATCTGTATTTTGCATTGTTTCCAGCCATTCTTGCATGTATTCAGGAAACATTCTTCCTAGAACATTCTGAAAGAAATATGGAAATGATGTTTTGGACATTTCCATATCCATTGCTGTGACTAAATCTAATTCTTCTAGGGTCAAATCAGATACCCCGCTTCAACATTGCAAACCATTTTGCCACACCCCAATCATCCACATTATCTAGGTGTTTTATTCTTTCATTCATAAACGCCAATACATCATCAGGAATAATCTCATGAGTTTCAGGCTTATCCAATTGAAGTCCTGATTTCTGACGCATAGTAGAGAACCCTGCAATTCTTGGCATTCCCTCTATTGGCTCCAATGATTTTGCTCTTACTTCTCTAAAAATTCCTTTACCACGATAATCAGGGTGCGTTTTAGCACCACCAAAATAAGCGTATGACTGACCTTCCTTACCTGTTCTTACTGCATGACCAACTACTGAAACTAACCTACTTTTCTTGCCTTCACTTCGTATGTGACCAAACCAACTTTCTACAGGATATTTCCACTTATCATTAGAACGCATCTCATGAGGCATATCAGGATTACTAGCATCCCACAATTCTTTCATCCGTTCTTCATCACCGATTTGAACAGTATTCTCATCCTTACCTTGAGATAATTCTCGCAAGTCAGGATGAAATTTACGAATCATATAATCACCTGAAATTAGCCTTCATGAAATACACACTATCTTCAGGGACTCCATGTTTGATACTCAATTCTTTCATTGAATTCATTTCTTTTACTATAGTGTCTAATTCGTATGCTGTCAATTCTATTCTATATTTTTCTTCAACTAATTCTAATGCTTTAGTAACATGGTCATAATTGTCTAACTTACCTGTATTGAAATAGATTGGTTTGCCCATCATTTTTCTTATCTCATCATGAACTACCATTAACGCTTGTTCATATTCTGTCTTTAACAATTCTAGACTATCCAACGCATTGAAGAATTCTCCAACCAATGAATCTTTACCACCCATTGCTTCACTAGCACCAAACGCTTGAGAATAACTTTCTCTATTTCTTTCAATATGATGCACCATTGCCTCAAATGGATATACTGTATCTGGATTAAACATGTCAAACCATTCTTCACTATCCTTACCAAATATATCTTGAGAATCTTGATTATTTCTTTCTAGTATTCTATGGAAATATGCGCCAAATTCTATCTTAACTTCATTGGCAATATCACCTTTTTTACTTGCACTCAATATCCAAGTTACTCTCTTTCTTGACGAATTCAATAGGTTTCTCAATTCACCAATATCTACACCACTATCGGGTTGAGAAATAAATGCCATCAACTCATTGAATTTCTTGAAGTCTTCCTTGTTTATCAATTGAGCCTTATCACTTGCTTCCAACGCTAAGAATTTGAAGAATGCATTATCATCTGCCTTATCACTAGTTAGCATAGCCCATACACGATTTGTCTTTTCATCAACTTTGTATGTTGCAGCAATGTTGTCATTAAATGGACGATATTTAGAATTCATTGGTAGGATATAGAATTCTGTCATAGCATCCATGAAATTAGACCAAGAATCTCCAACCTCTTGAATCTCCTTTAGGAAATTTTCCCTATTTTTTCTACCCGGAAACACTTCATTCATTGGTCTTACTATTTCTTTTCTTTTTCCTGATGGTGAAGCATGGCCTGTTGCTCTTGCAGTTGATGGGCTAGCACTCCTACTCAAACTACTACCAGTATCAAAGAATTGTGATATCATCACTAAGAAATCTCCTATCTTCTTGAGTTTGTTATCAATTTCAGTTTCATCTCCAATGCCAAAATTCTTCAAAGTATCGCTTATTGGTAGATGGAATTTAGTTTTCTCACTGATTACCAAATCCTCTAATTCTTCTATGTAGTCGAAGATTTTGTCATCCACATCTATTTCAGTTACTGTTTCACCTATTCTAGTTGCGCTCAATAATTCACGCTTAATCCTATTTAATTCTCT
>VTLG01014305.1_pt1 | contig 11979 bp, 6 predicted proteins | sample 4694571 | NCBI WGS metagenome assembly VTLG01 (sample SAMN12604809, study PRJNA352737) | marine metagenome | biome: ENVO:00000447; feature: ENVO:00000209|ENVO:00000569|ENVO:01000036; material: ENVO:00002151; isolation source: viral sequences binned using virsorter ... | reverse complement strand
GAAGACTAGCAATGGGAGCAGACGCACTTAACCCTGCTGCTGCTGTTGAGTTGTACGCTGGTACAAACACAGCCCCATCAGGCTTCTAATTTTTATTCTTATACGGGGGCTTCGGCTCCCCTTTTTTTATTATGGCTTCCACAACTATTGACCTCGATACAGAACTATCCGCAGTAAACTCTATACTGGGAGCTATAGGTCAAGCACCAGTAACATCAATCAATTATGATAACCCAGAAATATCATTTATATACAACTTACTTCGTGATGCTAACGTAGATACACAAGCAGAAGGTTGGCATTTTAACACAGAAAATCATGTAAAATATTCTCCTGACTCAGTTACAGGTAAGATAGCTATTGCTAATGATGTATTACAACTTGATGTATCCAACGGTTGGTCACGTAGAGAGTATGATGTCGTACGTCGTAACGGATACTTATATGATAAGATAGATCATACAGATGATTTTTCTAATATAGAAAGCATAGATCTTGACGTTGTTAAACTACAAAACTACGAAGATCTACCAATTATATTTAGACGTTATATTACATATAGAGCATCTAGAATGGCAGCTACACAGCTTGTTGCTAACCCTAATCTAGTTAAGTTGATTGCACAGCAAGAAGCTTTATCTAGAGCAGCACTTATGGAGTATGAATGTAATCAGGGAAATCATAGTATGTTTGGATTCCCAGAAAATACTGCATATCAAACTTATCAACCTTGGAGAAACCTTAGACGATAATGGCAACTATAACACAAACCGTTCCTAACTACTCACTTGGCATATCAGAACAGCCAGATCAGTTAAAATTTCCGGGACAGGTAAAAGACATAAACAACGCTATACCTGATATAACAAAAGGATTATTTAAAAGACCGGGCAGCAAGCGTGTAGGTACAAGTCCTCTATCTTCAGTACAAAGTGGCGGTTCGTGGTTTCACTATTACCGTGATGAGACAGAAGGATCATACATTGGACAGATAGCAGCTGATGGTCAGGTCAGAGTATGGCGTTGTAGTGATGGTACACTGATGACCACAGCTTACGGTACAGGTGGGCAGACAGCTTTAACTAATTACTTAGCTACTAACACACCAGAGAACTTACAGTTTCTAACTATCAACGATACTACTATTGTAAGTAATAGAGATACATCAAACTCTAACACACTTGTAGGTACAACAGGCACAACACCGGCAAGACCAGATACACATTTTGCTTTTGTTGAACTGCTTAGAACTGAGAATGGAAGACAATATGGTCTTAACTTATATAACACAGAAGGCAGTTTAACTACATTAACACGAGCTACACGTATAAAAATACAGTCTGATACACTTGATGAGTCAGACGGTACAGGTACATGTCCCGGTATAGGAACACAGGTATTTAGTGTAGACTCAGGTAGTAAAAAGAATTTAGTATTTAGATTAAATATTTTAGGTCAACAAGGTGTTAGTCCTAACTATAGTGCAAACTCTAACGGTGCCGGTGGTAGTAACTACAGATGTAGCTATCAACGTGACGCAGTTTTACTACATGGTGGTGAAGGTTGGGTTACAGGAGATACAGTTACAGTTACACTAGATACAGCACAAGGTGGTGCTTCTGGTGGTGGTAATGCAACTTATACTATTGTTGTTGAAGAGCATGAATCTACTCAAATTAAAGCTAACTTAGGTTTAGTTAGACCAGAACCTACACCTTTTGATGCTGATACAGCTGTTACTGGAGATACTATATTAGGTGGTATTATAGATGAATTACCAACTGGTATTACTTCTCGTGTAATAGGTACTGGTATATACTTATCGAGTGCTAACGCATTTAACGTAGAAGTTGCAGAAGAAGATCTAATGCGAGTCATGCAAAGTTCTGTTAATGATGTTACTAAACTTCCGAATCAGTGCAGGCATGGATACGTAGTTAAAATATCTAACTCTAGAATGTCTGATGAAGATGACTACTATGTACGTTTTGAAGGAGAGAATGATAAAGATGGTAGTGGATCATGGACAGAATGTGCAAAACCGGGAATAGTATTAGGCTTTGATGCTGCTACTATGCCCATAATAATACAACGTACAGCTACTACAACCTTTACTGTAAGTCAATTTACTTATCAAGATAGAACTGTAGGAGACGATCAGACTAACCCATTACCATCTTTTGTTGGTTCAAGAATTAATAAAGTATTATTCTTTCGTAATAGATTAGCATTTCTGTCAGGCGAGAACGTCGTATTATGTCGACCCGGTACAGTAGGATTACCAGACTTTTTTATAGAAACAGCATTAACAGTTTCAGCTGCTGACCCTATAGATATATCAGCTTCCTCTACATTTCCATCTGAAATATTTGATGGTATAGAACTTAATACAGGACTTGTAGTATTTAGTACAAACCAACAGTTTTTACTTTCATCAGATGATACAGTTCTTAATCCTGATACAGCTAAATTAAGAAGTATATCTACATTTAATTATAATAAAGATATACCTCCTATTTCATTAGGCACTACTGTAGGTTATATAGATAACTCTAATAAGTTTAGTCGGTTTAATGAAATGGCAAATGTAGCCCGAGAAGGTGAACCTAATATTGTAGAAGTTAGTAAGGTTGTACCTACATTACTACCTAAAGATATTGATTTACTAACTAACTCTAGAGAGAACTCTATGGTGTTATATGGTAAGACTGGAACTAATGTAGTTTTTGGTTATAGATACTTTCAAGTTACAGAAAAACGTACACAAGCTGCATGGTTTAAGTGGACATTTAAAAATAATTTAATATATCATTTTATTATAGATGACGAGTATTTCTTTTTAGATTCTGACTACTACTTACAAAGTGTTAAGCTAGTACAAGATGACACAGATCCTAGTATTACACTAGATGGTACAGACTTTCAGCTAAATATAGATAATCATACTACAGTTAGTGGTGGTAGTTTTAATGCAACTACAAACCTAACTACCTTCTCAGGTGTAAGTTGGTTAAGTTCTGTAACTAATCCTTTTACTAATTTAGTTGTGGTTGATACAGATGCTAATGCTACACGTGTTGGTAGGTATGGTAAACCAACTACTACAGGATCTACAAGCTTTACATTGCCGGGAGACTGGTCAGGTGTAACATTAAAAATAGGTTACATATATGAATACAGTGTTAAGTTTCCTAGAATCTATCCTACAAGACAGCAAGGAGAGCAAGTTAGAGCTGATGTCAATTCATCACTTGTTGTACATAGAGTCAAGTTTCACTTTGGTAGAATAGGACTTTACGAAACTACTTTAGAACGTGTAGGTAAATCAGACTACACTGAAGTATATGAATCAGCTATATTAGATGAGTATGATGTATCTGATGCACCTTACTTAGATGAGTACATAAAAACTGTACCAGTATATGAAAGAAATATGAACGTAGATATAACATTAAAATCAAGTCATCCAGCCCCTGCTACGCTACGAGCTATGTCATGGGAAGGAGACTATTCACCTAGATATTACAAACGTGTCTAATTACATTCACCCAATCACTATTGAGGCTGCCAACGAGGTGGCCTCCAACCTACGCTCAGACGACTTCAGAGAGGTCACAGAAGGTCATGGGCTAGATCCTATCACCTTCCTACCTTTCGTCGCTCGAGAGGGCTCTGCTGTGTATTTCACAGTCCCAGACGGCAAGACTGCCGGACTAGCCGGAGTAGGAGACGGCGGTGAAATCTGGATGTTATGTACACCAGAAATTCATCGTTACCCCATCACATTTGCGAGAGAAGCGAAGCGGTATGTCGATAGCCGTGAAGAGCCTCTTTTGTGGAACATAGTAGACTGTAGAAATACAGTACATTTAAAACTATTAAAGTTTTTAGGTTTCAAGTTCTTGCGTAAGCTAAGACATGGACCAAACAATTTACAATTTATAGAATTTTGCCGTGTGCATAGACGCTAACGCTGGGGTTCGTGCCCAAGCCAGAGAACAAGCAAGACAGAAAGATGCTGTCTACGCTCAAGAGAAACTAAAGTTTTTTAATAAAGAAACAACTTTTGAAAGAGCTCTTGATAGAAACATAATAGGGTATGGACGTGACATCAGTGATGCGTATGTTCAAGCCATATATACCCAAGGAAAGGGTAGAAAACAAGAAGAAGATGTAGTTCGTGCTTATTTTAGTGGTAAGAAAACTGATGAAGGTGGACGATCTACACGATTTGGACTTAAAGATTATCAGACGTTACTTGGTAAACGAGCTGAAGTAGAAAGTATTGTAAGTAACATGTATGGTCGAAACATGGCGTACGCACAAGAATTAGGAAGACGTAAATTTATGACAGCTAACGCACAAGCCAGAGAAAATCTTGGTATACCAGCAGCGTATGGTGCTCCTGTTATGCTACCGCCAACCAACAGATTAGGTGGTGCATTAAGTTTAGCGTCTAGTGTTTTAAGTATTGCTACACCATTCTTGCCCGGAGGTAGTATATTTAAGTTAGGAAATCCTAATAAATTATTTGGTTAAATTATGACATCATCATTCGGAACCGTTATTGGTACACCTCGGGATAAATTACCCGATATAAGTGAAACTAATTATGATAGGGTTACACCCGACCTATCTGAATCAGTTAATAAACAGATAGATAATAATATTGCAGATACTAAAGACTTCTTTGCTGACATGATGAAGATAGCGAAATTACGCTATGATAATCGTGACAATAATATAAAAGCTTTAGCTGAGTTTTCTAGCCAAGCTGCTGAGTTTGCAGAAGTACTAGATAAAGGACTGCAACTTAGAGAGGTTTATCAGAAACGTAAAAAGCAGATTGAAGGAATACGTGAAGGTATTGACCAAAAAAACAACCTAGACGTTGCAGAAAAAGAAAAAGAAGAGTTTACTGATGGAGCTGCGTCTGACTTAGTACAGGAAAATACAGTTCAATCTACAGATGTTGCGTTTGTAATTACTAAAAAAGATGAAGAAGAAGCTACTATTCAAGGTAAGTATTCGATAGACAATCTTAACTTTGGAGCTATAAATGAAAGTATGGTAAAAAATGACGCCTATAATATGACGTCACTTGAAGCCAGTAATTTATATGATGACGTAAAAACAGACTTTGGCATCGCAGTATTTATGGATGCTGAAAAAAACGGCATCAATACAAAAGGGGGAAAATGGGAACGATATTATATTGAAAAAGTTATACCAAAACTTGAACTAGATAAAGAAAAATGGATGTTGGACCATGAAAGGTATAAGAAACAAATTGTTATTAATAGTCTAAATGATAAGAAGAAAACAAAAATTAGTGAATACATAAATGCAGAAAAACCTGATACAGAAGCATTAATTAACTATATTATCAAAACGTCCCCAGTGGGCACTACAAAATCAGAGGCTATACTAGATATAGCTACTGTAATACACAATAGTCTAAGAAATAAAGACCAAAGATTTAGTATACAGGATGCTCAAAAATTTAAAAATGAGCTTCAGTTTTTAGATGCTAGCAAAAGTACAAAAGAAAAACCTGTTTATACTAATCTTCTGGAATCTAACTTTGGTCCGAAAGGTTCTATTACAACCTCAGCACTTGCCCTGATTAATCGAGGTATTGATTATGCAACAATAGATCCTAAAGATATTGAAAAAGCAAAAAAGGATAGATTTATTACTGAAGTATTACCTCAATTTCAAGAAGCAGATGGTAGCTATACAGATAAAAGTAAGTTAGCTCTTTATGATGCGTGGGTTAAAGAGTTTGGTGTTAACGTACCTTTTGACCAGTCGATAATGAGTCTCGAGGCTCAGTCTTCAACAAGTAATAGATTTGGTACTAACTATGGTGCATACTCAGTACCCGGTAAAGCAGATCCATTTTTACCTGTTTACGAAGAATTACAGGATGAAAAACTAGCTCAAGTAAATGATAACAAATCAAGAGGACCTAGATATACTAAACTACCTACCAGTAAGAACAATGAACTTATATTAGCTTATGCTGATTTTAAAAACTTAATGAATCTATCTGAATCAGGTAATCAAGGTCTTGATTTAGCAACGAGAGTAGAAGAAAATAAAGGTAAGGTTCTTAAAAAGTTACTTAATGGTGATTACGCTAACAAAATTAAACCTCCAGATTTTAATACAGGTCAGCCACAAGATGTAGAAGCTGACGCTAATTATTTTTTAAAAGATAAAAGTCGTATAGACAGTGCAGAATTTGCTTCTCCTATTGAAAAAAATAATTTAGAAATATCTAGAGCTGCAATCGAAAGAGGAGATATAGCTGGTGCTAATACACCGTATTGGCAAAATGTATCTAAGAAATTAGGAATATCCGGTCCTGACTTTTTACTTCAAAGATTAACAGCTACTAAAGGTATGAAAGATGGCTATGTTGTAGATAAAGGTATCTATGATTTAGATAGAGAAGACTTATATAAATTAAATAGAAACCCTAACGCACATACTAGCATTAACATTTTTAATAAAGTTAATAGTAAAGGTAAGAAAAATTCTGAGATAATGCTTAACAGCCTTAGAGTAAAAGATAACAACGGAGACTTTATTTCTGATGGTTATTATACCTTAAATATAAGAGGCGGTCAAGATATTGTAAGAGACAATGGAGACAAGCTAACACTGAGACAGCTAATAAATATGAAAGCTGATAATGTTGGTAGATATAAAATTCCTTACTCAGTTTTAAAAGAATTACAAACATACGGACCACCGGGTAAACCTATTATTGGTGATTTATTAGACAAAGAGTTTGATGAAAATAGTCAAAGTATTGTAGCTTCTCTTGGATGGCATATGAAGTTAGAAAAAATGAATGGTATCCGTGGTGTAGGTTTAAATCAAGAACAAGTTAAAACATTATTTCCACATAGTACTTTAACTGTTCAAGAACGAGAGATTGTAGATACATTCATGCCTAATCTTAAAGACTTACCTTACTTTAGTAAACCTCATACTATCATGGCAGATGTTATGAATGTTATCATGAGTCCTAATGAAGCAGCACAAAACAAAGTATTTGAAGAAAAAATACCTTTTGATAAGTTGCAAGAGTTTACAGCAAGTAAAGGATTAGGTACAGATATATTACATTATAATCAACTTAATAGAAAACATCAAAAAGAACTTATTAGGTTTTTAAAATTAAAAGAAAAGAAAACAGACTTTGGGTTTGATCTAATTGACATAGATTATAAAGAACCTAGACCTTACAAACGAAAAACTAGAAAATAATGAGCGAAAAGTATAGTATTGAGTTTGACGACAATGACTTGGATTTTCTGGAAAAACAAGCAAACAGTGCGGCAGACGAATACAACAAACGTAAATTAGCAGACGAACAGTCAGAGCAGCAAGAACAAGCAGTCGAACAGCAAGCTGAAGACGAATACTTTGACCCACGTAATGCTGATACATGGGGAGCTAAGGCTCTCATAAAAGAAGGACAATCTATCCTATCTGGTGGATTACAAGATACTGCTTCATCATTAGCTACATTCCCAGAACGTACATTTGATGCACTGTCTGGTGAGATGCAGAGACAAAGACAAGATACAGGGGAGTACAGACCAGACTGGACTCCTTTTGGCTCGTACGATAATCCTATCGAAACACGAACATGGTGGGGTAAGCAGTTACGAGGATTGATACACTTTGGCTCTATGGCAGCTGGTACTATATTAGCTGCGAAAGGAGCAGTAGCAACTGGTTTAATTACCATACCAGCTAGTTTAACAGCTATTGCCGGTAGTACAATAGCTAGAGGTGCAGCTGTAGGAGCTGTGTCTGATCTTATATCTAAGGAATCAGACGAACAGAACGCATTAGGTGCATTACGTGACCGTTATGGTTGGGTAGATACCCCACTGTCTACAAAGGATACTGACCATCCTGTTATGATGAAAATAAAAAACATCGTAGAAGGTATGGGAATAGGACTATTTTTTGATGGACTAGCGTATGTACTTAAAAAAGGTAGCAAAGAAGCTGTAGATCAAATTACAAAACGTAATACAAGTATCAGACGACAAACAGTAGAAGCCGGTGTAGCACAGCTACGCAGAGGTGACGCTGAGTTTAGAGCTGATAAAAATGCTGGATTAGGTCAACCACATCAAGGTGCACACGTATCAGAAGTTGATCCACAAGCTGCACGTGACCAACTATCTAAAACACGTAAGGACTGGGGATCTGAAGAAGGTTCAACTGGTTCTGTAACTACACCTGTAGAGCGTGAACGTATTGCAATGCTAGGTGATACAGATGAAGAAACTGTAGAACGTATATTTCGTGGATTAGTTAGTAGTGCAAAGTTTGCAAGAGAGCTAGAAGCTGCTAAAGGGTCTAGAACTACATTAGTTTCAAAATGGAAAGAAGCTATAGAAGCACACCAACAAATTACACAAGGTAGAAATGCCTCAGAGTTATCAGCTGGTGAATATTTAAAAGAGTTACTAGAAGCTAATCCTGATGTCGTAGATGGTGTAGAAATATGGACATCTAAAAACGTAGTTGTAGCTGATCTTGTATTAGGTACATTAATGAAACAGCTACGTGATACTGGTATAGCTGGTAGAGAAATAGCTGACTTAGTTGATCTACAAGATATAGATGGACCAGCTAAACAGATTGTAGACACTATGCTTACGGCTTTGTATGAAACAAAGAAAGCTAGGTTTGTAAAATCTGACTCATTTAGAGCATTAGGTGCTGGTAAAAAAAGTAAAGTAGCTGTAGAAGATGCTATTAGTAAAGAAATGGTAGACGCTAGAGAGTCTATTATGTCAGTATTAAAGATAGCAAAAGAAGATGATAGCGACGAGTTACTCAACGCATTGTTTGAAGCATTTTCTATGATGGATAATGTTAACTCACTCGATGACTTTGATAGATGGGCTCGTACAATATTACTTGGTGGTAAAATAGCTGAGTCTGGACCTGATCGTACAGGTACAATGATAAGAGAACTTGAAGGAGTTATGACTCATAGTGTATTGTCTGGACCTAAAACACCTGTCCGAGCAATCATGGGTACATCAGCTGCAACATTTCTTAGACCTTTAGCTACGGCTTTAGGTTATACGATTAAGGCTCCATTTACTGGGCAGACTGCTGAACTAAGAGCTAGTCTAGCTGCTGTCAATGCAATGATCGAAGCTGTACCAGAATCACTACAGTTATTTAAAACTAAACTTAATGCTTACTGGAAAGGTGATATAAGAACAATCAAAACACGTTTTACTGAATTTTCTGCGGGCGATGATAATTGGGAAATATTACGTCGTTGGGCAGAAGATAGTGGTAGAGCTAGCCCCGGAGAAGTAGCAGCATTTCGTGTAGCTAACTTAGCAAGGCAAGCTAACAACTCTAATATGTTAACTTACTCGACTAAGATAATGGCTGCAACCGATGATGCTTTTGCGTATATTCTTGGTCGTGCTAAGATGCGTGAAAAAGCCATGCGTAATGTATTAGATCAACAGAATAATGGTATACAAACTCCTGTGATTACCAAAGAGTTAATGAAAGCATATGAAGATGATTTCTATGGACAAGTGTTTGACTCTGCCGGTAATATAATAGATGAAGCTACTCAATTTGCACGTAAAGAAGTTACACTTACACAAGATCTTACTGGTTTTGCAAAAGGATTAAACGATGTGTTTTCTGCTACACCATTAGCTAAACCATTCTTTTTGTTTGCTAGAACTGGTGTAAATGGACTTGCTTTAACGGGAAAGTATACACCGGGTTTTAACTTCTTAGTCAAAGAGTTTAATGATATAGCATTTGCTAATCCTAATAATTTAGCTAGTGTAAATAAGTATGGTATTTTTACACCAGAAGAGCTAGCTAACGCAAGAGCTTTACAACAAGGTAGACTAGCAATAGGTTCTGCTGTAGTATTTACAGCTGTAAACGCTTGGATGCGTGGTGACTTACATGGTAATGGACCAGTTGATAGACAGAAACGTCAAATGTGGCTTGACAGTAGATGGGAACCTAGAACAATTAAACTAGGTGACGTACGTGTAGGCTATGACAACTTTGAACCATTTAACCTAATTATGTCTACAATCGCTGATATAGGTGACGCAAGTGAACTTATGGGTGAAGAGTGGACAGAAAACGAACTAGGTAAAATATCTCTAGTTATAGCACAAGCTGTAACAAGTAAATCATATCTAGCAGGCATACAATCTTTTGTAGATTTATTTGGTGGTAGACGTGGACAAATTGCACGTATTAGTAGTGGACTTTTAAACAATGCTGTACCACTAGCCGGTTTACGTAATGACTTAGGTAAGTTATTTACTCCTTACATGCGTGAGTTAAACTCAGGTGTGTTTCAAGCTATACGTAACCGTAACGCATACTTTGAAAATCTTACCGGTATCAATCCATTAGCTGAACAGTTACCTATTAAGTATGATATGCTTAATGGTAGACCTATTGACGATTGGGATTTCATGACTCGTGCATATAATGCTGTGAGTCCTATTAGTCTTAATTTAGAGCAAACTCCCGGTAGAGAATTTTTATTTAATAGTGGATACGACCTTAGACAATCTACATACTATGCACCTGATGGTACAAACTTAACTGATGTACCTAAAATTAGATCTGACTTTCAACGAGCTATAGGTCTACAAAATTTACAACGTCAGCTAGATAAACTAGCAAAAGATCCTAGAGCTATCGCATCTATGGCAGCAATGTATGCAGATATTAAATCTGGCAGACGTGGTGAGTTTAATGCTAGAGATTACTGGCACAACAGGCAGATAGATATATTGTTTCAAAGAGCTCGTAGAATAGCTTGGAATAGTATTAAAGCATCTTCTGAGATACTTCCAATTATAGAAGAGCAACGTCGTAAGAAACTTGCACAAATTGAAAAGCAAAGGCAAACATCAAACATCCTCAACATTTATAAATAATGGCAACAACATTCGTAGATTACACTGGGGATGGAAATGCGACCAAAGCGTTTTCTTTCCCTTCAATAAAAGAAGCTGATATTAAAGTAGAAGTAGATGGTGTCATAAAGACATCAGGCAATCACTACAATATAACTAGCTACACAACCACAGGTGGTGGTAATGTAGTCTTTACATCAGGCAATATACCGGCTAGTCCCGCTGCTATACGTATCTTTCGTGATACAGATGTAGATAGTGCTAAGGCAACTTTTACAGCAGGGTCATCAGTTAAGGCAGACGATCTTAACAACAATAATACGCAGTTATTATATGCTGCACAAGAAGAACAGAATCAAACAATATTATCATCTGACATAAAAGACGGTGCTGTCATAAGTGCTAAAATATTAGATGGTGCTGTAACAGCAACAAAGCTAGGTAGTGATTCAGTAACAGCAGATAAGATAGCTGATAATGCTGTAACAATGGCAAAGTTAAGTAGTGGTGCATTACCTACAGATATTACTGTAACAACTGCTAACATTACAGATCTTACAATAGCAACAGCTGATATAGCTGATGACGCAGTAACAGCTGACAAGTTAGCTAACTCTATAAATACAGAGATAGCAGCTAACACAGCTAAGACTACTAACCAGACCCATACAGGTGATGTAACTGGATCAGTAGCTTTAACTATTGCTAACGATGCAGTCACAACAGCTAAGATTGCAGCTGACGCAGTTACTACAGCTAAGATCGCAGATGCAGAACTTAAAGTACTTGCAGGTATGCAGTCTGGCACAGCATCTAAACTTGCAGATAGCACAGCTCTTACAGCAGATATAGCTGACATCAACCAGATTGATGGTATGGCAAAACAGACTACTATATCTGACGATGACACTAAGTTTCCAACCTCTGGTGCTGTTGTTGATTACGTAGCTGCACAGCTAGAACCATTCGGTGGTTTTGAAGCTATAGCTAACGAGGTATCATTTCCTAATAC
>VTLG01006656.1_pt1 | contig 11982 bp, 12 predicted proteins | sample 4694571 | NCBI WGS metagenome assembly VTLG01 (sample SAMN12604809, study PRJNA352737) | marine metagenome | biome: ENVO:00000447; feature: ENVO:00000209|ENVO:00000569|ENVO:01000036; material: ENVO:00002151; isolation source: viral sequences binned using virsorter ... | reverse complement strand
GATGGATGCTCTGATGCAACTTGAGACATGGCAGATGTACGCAGAACATTGGTGTGAACACAAGCCTTCTATTACTGTGTCAGTTAAAGAGGATGAGTGGGTAGACGTAGGATCATGGGTGTACCAGAACTTTGATAGTATATCAGGAATATCATTCTTACCTCATAGTGATCATATCTATCAACAAGCTCCATACGAAGAGTGTGATGAACAAACGTACATTGAACTCATGAGCAAGATACCTATGGTAACATGGGGTGCACTAAGTGAGTATGAAAAAGAAGATTATACCACAAGTTCACAGGAATTAGCTTGCACTGGAAACGCATGTGAGGTAATATAACCCATTTATGGACTAAAAACTATGGTTACACAAGAATTAATAAATTATCTCAAAGAATACTACCCTAATCACATCCCTATGGGAGATGTAAATGGTAATCAATTATCATTTTTACAGGGTCAACAGTCAGTAATACAACGATTAGAACAATTATTAGAGGAAGAATATGGGCGGCCTATTGAATCCACCTAGTCCACCAAAGATTAACATGCCTCCACCCCCTCCCCCTCCTGCACCTATGGATCAACCAGATGTAGCAGGGGCAGAGTTGGAAGGTGGATCTCCAAAGCAAGATGAAGCACCTAAGACATCAGGTTCCAAAAGGAAAACTCGTGTCTACAATAAGAAGCAATCAGGTTCTTCAAAGTATAAAGGTGGTGGACTGAATGTCGTATAAGACCCTCTTAAATACAGAGGTTACGCCTATACATTCTGAAGAAGAACGAGAGCACTTGGTACAAGTGTGTCAAGATAAAGGGGGTGTACTACCTATATTCCCTACTCATCTCGTTAAGAAACACGGTGAAATAGTAGGGTGTTTTAGTATTGCCAGTCCTACTGTGTACTGGTGGATGTCTCCTAAAGACATAGGTATTAAAGAATCTATTCCTATCTATCAAGCATGTGATACCCTTATGACACAACAAGGGTACCATAGCTACATCATACCCTGTGAACCAGAGTCTCCATACTTTGGTCTTCTGTCGAAAAGACTGAATACAATATGTACAGAGGGTGGTGATGATTTTAAACTTTTCATAAATAAAACATAATATGGGTGGTTCAGCTAAAAAAGTTAGAGACACAGTAGCTGATAGAACAGGCTACACAGGATCTGACTTAGACAAAGGTGCTCAAGCAGTAGGCCAAAAAGGTGCCGAAGGTGCTGAGTATCTTAAAGACAAAGGACGAGGTATTGCCGCTGGTGCTGACAATATGGTACAAGGGTTTAGTAAGGGTATGCAAGGTTTAGGAGACACCGTTATGGGTGGATTACAGCATAACCTTGGTGAGTTCGCAAAGATTATACACGGTGGTGGAGGCGGTGGAGAAGAAGGTTCACAAGAAGCCACTGCTAGTTACTCTGGGTCCAGTAAAAAAGGTAAGGCCGCTGGTTCTGCTGAAGGACGAATGGGTAAGAATAGAGAACGTCTAGCCAAACGTGATGCTCTTAAAGTAAGAAAATAATAGATGGCAAACGAGTACAATGCTACCGAAGGTCAACTAGCAAGCATGTATCAAGCATGTTTTGGAGAACGTGAATCCTATCTCCAACGTGCTCGTGACTGTGCCAAACTTACGATACCTACGTTAATTAAAGACTCAGGTGATTCGTATAGCACTACATACGAAACTCCGTTTCAATCCATTGGTGCACGTGGTGTAAATCATTTATCTTCTAAACTTCTTCTTACACTATTACCACCTAACTCTCCATTCTTTAGATTGACAGTCGATGATTTTGATGTTGAACAACTTGTCGGACCAGAACAAAGAGGACCAGTAGAAGAAGGGTTAGCAAAGGTTGAGAGGTCTGCCATGCAGGAAGTGGAGACTCTCGCATTACGTGTTCCAATGTTTGAGGCTTTAAAACATTTGATTGTCACAGGTAACTGTCTTCTGTATATGCCAGATGAAGGTGGTATGCGTGTGTTCCATCTGGATCGCTATGTTGTTAAGCGTGATCCTATGGGTAATTTATTATATGTTATTACAAAAGAAAATTTAAATGCCAAGACACTTACGAAAGAGGCAAGAGAAGCAATCGGTCTTCCACCGCCTGAAGAAGCAGGTAGAGAAACTCCTGAAAAACCTTACGAATTATATACCTACGTTTGTGACAAAGGATCTTACTGGCACATCCACCAAGAAATAGGTCGTGTACCAATACCCGACAGTTATGGTAAATATCCCAAAGATAAGAACCCCTTTATACCACTTAGGTTCAGTAGAGTTGACGGAGAATCCTATGGTCGTGGTCTCGTGGAAGAGTATTTGGGAGATCTACGGTCCCTTGAAGCTCTTACGCAAGCGATTGTAGAAGGCTCTGCGGCTGCCGCTAAAGTATTATTTCTAGTAAGACCCAATGGCACCACTCGTATTAATACGCTTGCTAAGTCTCCTAATGGAGCAATCGTACAAGGAGATGTTAATGATGTTTCTACACTCCAATTACAGAAAAGTCAAGACTTTCGTATTGCACTTGACACAATCACACAAGTTAGAGATAGGTTATCATTTGCTTTCCTACTAAACTCTTCTGTTCAGCGTAATGCTGAGAGAGTAACAGCAGAGGAAGTAAGGTTCATGGCACAGGAACTAGAGTCTGCCTTGGGTGGAGTCTATTCTGTATTGTCTCAAGAGTTCCAGTTACCATTGGTAAACCTGTTACTTCAAAGACTTGTAAAATCAAAGAAGATGCCTAAGTTTCCAAAAGATACTGTAAAACCACAGATTGTCACAGGTATCGAAGCCTTGGGTAGAGGACAAGATCTTAATAAATTATCTCAATTTCTACAATACCTTGGTCCACTTGGACCTGAAGCTATTATGCAGAACCTTAACCTAGATGATTACATTGATAGACTAGGTGCTTCACTAGGTATTGACACAGGTGGGCTTATAAAGACTCCAGAACAAAAGCAGATGGAAGCACAACAAGCTCAACAGCAACAACAACAAATGATGGAACAGCAGTTTCAACAAGGATTAGTAACTCAAGCTGTACCTAACTTAACCAAAGGTATGGCAGATGGTGCGAATCAGAACCCTGAAATGGTTCAGGAGTTGATTCAAGCTGTTACACAAGGACAACAACAGTAAATGGAAGAAGTACAAACTGGACAAGCAGAGGGTGTAAACCAAATAGGATCACCAGAGCATATTAATCAAATGTTAGCCGCAGTTGATTCTCCTGTTGAGACTCACGATGCAGGATTTGTTTCAAATGATTCCATCGTAACTCAAGAAGGAAGACCTGCATGGCTACCAGATAAATTTGATTCTCCAGAAGCTATGGCTCGTGCTTATGCTGAACTTGAAACAAGGTTTCACTCAAATGATGAACAGTTACAACAATTAGAACAACAAGCTAACTACGAGCAACAAGCACAAGAGGTCATGGAAACTCCACCTCACATGGTAGATCAACTACTAGATGAGAGGGGACTTGATTTCTCTGTGTTTCAACAAGAGTACAACGAAACAGGACAACTATCTCAGGATGCTTACTTAGCATTACAAGAAGCAGGTATTGAACCTCAGATGGTTGACACATGGATAGCAGGTCAAGAAGCTATCGCAGATCAACAGATTGATTCCATATATAACATGGTTGGTGGTGAACAAGTGTACAATCAAATGCTAGAATGGGCAGGAGATAACCTACAACCTTGGGAAATGGATGCTTTTAATAACCAAATAGAAAGTCTTGATGCAAATAGTATGTTTGCAGTACAAGGTTTAATGGCTAGAATGCAGAATGATGAGGGAAGTCCTCCAATGTTATACCAAGGAGAACCTTCTCAATACTCTGCACCCAAGTATGATTCACTCGCACAACTTACAAGTGCAATGAGTGATCCACGGTATGCTTCTGATCCTGCTTACAGGAGAGAAGTTACAAGCAGACTGAATAATTCAGAACTGTTTTAATTAGAGAAATCAAACAGTAATACTTAGCCCCTTGCGAGGGAGAACTTTGTGTGACCTTTGGTAGTACCTAAGTTTATCATAATATAGTTATATTAAAAGGAAATATGGCTACTAATTATACTGCAATACATCAGGCTGGTTTACCTAACGCTGGCTCAGGGACGGGTAATGCTAATGATGTAAGGTCTATGTTTCTCAAGTTGTATGCTGGAGAAGTTCTGACCGCATTTCAGAGTAAAAATATTATGATGCCTCTACATCGTGTACGTACTATCTCAAAAGGGAAATCAGCACAGTTCCCAATGACTGGTAAGTACCGTGATGCGTCATACCATACCCCAGGAGCAGAGATTGTTCCTACTGCGTCAAAGCAGGGGGAAAGAATTGTAGCTATTGACGATCTCTTAGTCAATGCACAGTTCATTCCAAATATTGATGAGGCGATGTCACACTATGACATTCGTTCCATCTACACTCAGGAAGCAGGTTTTGGTTTGTCAAAAGTGGCTGACCAGAATATTCTTCGTTTAGCTATTAAAGCATCGTTGTGCGAATCTAGTGCAATGGCGGCTTTATCCACAGGTGCTCCTATGATCCAAGATTATAGAGCATTTGATGACGAAGATTTTACTGCTAACGTAGTAATTGGTGGAGATGAAACCACTACTTCAAGTATTGCTTCATCGGCCCGTGATCCACAAAAGATTGCACAAGCAATTATGGATGCCAAACGTATTCTTAGCAATGCTAATGTACCTGGAGATCCTTTTGTTGTTCTTTCTAATGATACATATTTCGATATGTTCAATATTAGTGGATCAAATCCATTGAATAGTCTTGCTATCTTCAACCGAGACATTGGTGGAGGAGGAAGTCCTATTGCTGGTGCCGTACCTCAGATTTTAGGTATGCCTGTGTATGTAACCAATCACCTTGGTTCATATAACTCAGCGGCAGGATACACATGGACTTCAGATCTTTGGACAATTAACTCCAACGTAGGTGAACATAAGACTTCACCAAATCCAAATTGGGGATCTGATCAGCCACTAGCGGCTACCGCAGGTTCTGGACGTACTACACAGTACGACACACCTAGTGATAACCACAATGCCTGGACTACTCACGTAACCAACACAGGATCAACAGGATCAAGTGCTGTAGCACGTAAGACTGCTAGAGTATCTGCTGTTGCCAATCGTGTTGTCGGACTTGTTATGACTACTGATGCAGTAGCCACTGCCAAGTTGATGGACATGAGTGTTGAAAGCGAGTATCAGATTAACCGACAAGGTACTCTGATGGTTGCCAAGTACGCAATGGGTCACAACGTATTGAGACCTGCGTGTGCGGTTTCATTGATCCAAGGATTGTAATATCCTTTTGTAACCTCTAGGGAGGACTCTTTAACAGGGTTCTCCCTTTTTTTTAATAAAAATTATGGCTTTAAGTCCTACTTCAGAATTAGAAGCAGTAAATACTATGCTCACAAGTATAGGAGAGCAACCTATACAGAACCTAGACGATCTGGCAGGACTCACCGATGCTTCTATAGCAAGACAAATTTTAAGTAATGTGTCAAGAGCAGTTCAGTCAAGAGGATGGGTATTTAATACCGATCTTGACAAGGAAATGGTTCCTAATCTTGAAGGTGAAATTGTACTTAATGATACTATATTACGTGTAGACACAACTACAAGGATGCGTGATCCAGATAATGATATTGTAGAAAGAGGGAGAAAACTATATGACAGACAGACAAACTCTCCTAAATTTGAATCAGATGCAAAAGTAAAAGTTAATTTAATTATCTATCTTAACTTTAAGGATCTTCCAGAACCTGCACGTAGGTACATCTCAATACGAGCCGCTAGAATATTCCATGACCGTGTTGTAGGGTCAGGTGAGTTACACAGGTTCTACCAAGAAGATGAAATGCAAGCGTGGGCTACTTTAATTGAGTATGAAGGTGATACTGCTGACTACAATATATTTGACAACTACGATGTATATCGAGTAGTCGATAGGCTACCAGGATCTAGTTCTAACAGACTAGGGTATAACGTAATAGATTCTCTTACTACATAATGCCTCTTATATCAGGATCAGTACCTAGTTTAATTAATGGTATATCTCAACAACCTGCTACACTCAGGATGCCTACACAGGGTGCCAAGCAGGTTAATGGGTTCTCTCATGTATCACGTGGATTGCAAAAGAGACCTTGTACAGAGCACGTTGCTAAAATTATTGGAATAAATTCCACTACATCTAACGATGTGTTTATTCATACAATACGAAGGTCAGAGGACGAAGCGTATGCCTTAATTATTAAAGGTGGTGACAATCCATCTGCTAATACTAACAAAGGTAACGCAGAGATGCGTTTGTATGACCTAACTGGGTTTGCTACTGGTACTCCTGGTAGTGAGGTGTTTATACATCCTGATACTGTAGGTAGTAATATAACAGGAAATGGAGCAATAGATGTCTCTTATTTATCCAATTTTAGTGGTACTAATAGTTTTGAACCAAATAAACTAGGTGCTACCACAATTGCTGACTTTACCTTTTTACTTAACAAGACTACTAAAGTCAAAAAAAATATTACAACTACACACCCTGCTAGACCTTATGAAGCATTGGTTCACTTTAGGGTAGGAGATTTTGATGCTGAGTACAAGATAAAAATAATTGAATATGATATAGATAGTGATGGAGAGGCTGACAAAAGTGCTACGCCTTTGAGTACACTTACTGCTACCTACGCTACACCAGAAAATAGAACGGCATCAAGAACTAATGGAAAAGGTACTGGATCTATGAATAATGCAGAAGCAGTAGTTGTAGCAAATATTGCAAAAACTTTTACGGATGGAAATACAAACCATTTAGTAAGTGGTGTACTGGATGATTCAGGAAATAATGATGTAGTTAGAAATCCTAGTAATGCAAAAGTTTTAGATAAGGGTACTTTTAGTGGTACAAGACTACAAACTGCGGCTATGAATACAGCAACTACTCGTGCCGCTATTGATATGGGTGATGGATCAGGATCTCATAACAACCCTTGGACAGTCAAGTATGATTCAGGAGAAAGTATTGTATACATAAGTAACTCACAGAGACCTTTTTCAGTTGAGTTTACAGATGGTAAAGGGGATTCTTATGTAGTACCAATCAACGGATCTGATGAGGTACCTAGTTTTGGTAAGTTACCTGGGTCCAAGCATCCTGACTCTGACACTGGATTTGTAGCAAAGGTGTCAGGTGACAAAGATACTGGTCAAGATGATTATTATGTAGAGTGGAGTGGGTCAGTATGGAAAGAAAGTGCAAGACCTAAGTATCCTGCTGTCAATGCTAAACATTGTAGGAAAGACTTAGATGCTACCACGTTGCCACTAAGGTTATTTAAAGCGTTTGGTACAGTCAATGGTGTTGCAGATAGTATTTATTTTATACTAAAAACGGTACCGTGGGAAGAACGTACAGTAGGAGATGACACTATTAATCCATTTCCGTCCTTTTGTAACTATGATGAAACAGAGTTTCCTGCTGGTCTATTTGTAATTAATGATATATTCTTCCATAATAACAGACTAGGGTTTATTTCTGATGAAAATGTAATACTATCGTCAGCCGCTAATTACTACCAGTTCTTTGCTACTACTGTACTTTCTGTACTAGATACAGGAATGATTGACGTAGCAGTATCGAATAACCAAGTAGCTATCCTTAAATCTGCTATTCCCTTTCAGGAAACACTGTTGTTGTTTTCAGATCTACAGCAGTTTAAACTATCCTCAGATCAGTTCTTGACTCCTACCTCTGTAACAGTTGACGTTGCTACCAACTTTGAGACATCAACTGTAGCCAAACCAGTACCTGCTGGTAAAACTATATTTTTTCCTTTTCTACGTGGAGCATACTCAGGTATCCGTGAATACTTTATTGAGATCGCATCACAAACCAATGATGCTAATGAAATAACATCTCATGTACCTGAGTTAATGGAAGGGACTGTAGCTAAACTAGCAGTATCATCCAACGAAGAAGTCCTGTGTGTACTTGGAAACACAGATAGAAAGAAGTTATACGTATATAAATATTACTACGCTGACAAAGAAAAACTTCAGTCATCGTGGTCTACATGGTCATTCGATGGTGATATAGTAGACATGTCATTCCTGGGTTCTGTTGCGTTCCTGTTAATACGAAGGGGTACTCAGATATATCTTGAGAAGATGAACCTAAGTGTTGATAATGCTACCAATATTATGGATGATAAGATTGAGGTGAGGTTGGATCGAAGGGTACGGTTACAGGCTACTTTATTATCTGACTATACTCCCACTCCTTCTGGAGCATGGGAAGCGGATCAGACTCATACAAATGTAACACAAACAAGTACCTCTGGAGGAGGTTCAGGGATAAAATTTAATATTACTACTGATAGTAGTGGTAATCCTACGTTTGAACTAGCTAACAATGGTATAAATTATACAGTAGGGAATACTATAGTATTTACAGATCCTGGTAATACAAGTAATACAGCAACAGTTACTGTATCAGAAGTAGGAACTCAAGTTAACCTAGATCAATACTATAATGATGTAGACCATGACAAAGTAGCAGGAACAACTATTCGTAAACTAGGAGATGACAAAGAGACATCTTTAGGTACTAAAATTAAAATTGATGCAGATGGTGCAGGACTGTTAAACAAACCTAGACCTGGACAAACATTTACATCGGCCCATGATGCCACTATTACGTATACTGTAGTAGAGAGTGAAGATATAAATACATCTGATACTACAACATACACGATAGCGGCAGGGGGTACTGATACAGCAAGTAGTAATAAGTCTGTTATAGTTACAGTAACACCATCTATTTCCAGAGATGCTCCGATACCTCACAATACAGTATTAACCTTTAATGAACGTGAAGCAGTATATGTAGTAGAAACTGGAGAAGTTATTGATTCTTCGGATGCGTTTGGTATTTTAGGAAGAGGGACTGACTTTTCTAAAGCTAAAGGCAATATAACACCCGATATATTTGTAGGAGTCCCATACGAATTTCAGTATGAGTTCTCAGAACAATTTATTAAATCAGGAGAAACTACTATAAACTCAGGAAGATTGCAACTTAGAAACTTTGAGATTGCATTTGATAGAACAGGATTCTTTGAAGTAGAAGTTTCACCAAGACCTTTTGATGATCGACTAAGAAAAATAAACAGAAGATCATTTACTGGCAAAAAGATTGGAACATTGTTTCTTGGTGAACAAGAGTTACAGACAGGAGTGTTTCGTGTACCTGTGTATTGTAATTCAAAAGACGTAAAAATAACAGTAAAAAGTGACTCGTGGCTTCCTTTAGCCATACAATCAGCAGACTGGGAAGCCTTTCAAATGCTTAGAAACCAGAGAATATGAATTATTATATTAGGCACTCTAAGAAAGAAGATTGCTATAACCTTTCTAAGACTTTAAGGAAAGAAGATGTACAGGAAATATTTTCCTCAAGTGGAGAAAATCCTGCACAAGCGTTAATTAAGGCATACCTATGTTCCCACAAACATTGTTTTTCTATGATGCTTGATGGTGATGTAGTGGGTATGTTTGGTATAAATGAGATAAATAAGAATGTGGGGATACCTTGGTTAATGGGGTCTCCTGACCTTACCAAGTACAAACTTGAGTTCTACAAATTGTCAATAGAGTATTTGAATACATTTATGGACTCATATAACGTACTATTTAACTATGTAGACCAGCGTAATACACAATCTATACGTTGGTTAAAGTCACTTGGATTTCAGTTTACCAAGTTAGTACCTGAGTATGGGTACGAAAGAAAACCATTTTACGAGTTTATTAAGGCTAAATATGTGTGATCCAGTTTCAGGAACATTAGCGGCTTTGTCCGTAATGCAAGCGTACCAAGGTCAAGAGGCGGCTGAAAAGCAAGCACAAGCTCAAAATGAAATGTACGAGCAGAACCAAGCATTGCAAAACGAAGCCTATGCCAAAGACATGGAGGCATTCTACGATAAAGAAGTAGATATGAAGTTGCAAGACTTTAAAGATGCCGAAGCAGCCGCTGATGCCAAACTGGAGTTACAAATAGAAGCCTCACAATCTATGGCGGCTATGAAAATGGCTAACATGTCTTCAGCCGCAGGTCAATCTGCTGGTAGATCCGTAAGTGTTCTACGTAGACAGTTGGCTAATAAAGCGTTTGACATTGATGATCAGCTTGCATCACAGCAGTTTGCCACACGTAGAGATATGAAGGCGATGCAGTTTGATAAGATTAGAAGGCATAACAGTGCTGTAGGGTCCATCAATTCTGTAGCTAAAGCGGATTATGCAGATGCTAACTCTCGTGCTCTAGGACTTATCACTTCAGGGTTTAGTGGGTATGCAATGGGACAGCAAATGCAAGCAGGACCAAAGCCTGACGCTGGTACTGGTACTCCTTCTCCCTCTAGGCAACGCTTAGATACTAGGCAACAATTAACCGCAAATGTTAGAGGAAGGACTCCGTACTAATGGCATCACGAGCAGAAATACTATCAGCAACCAAATCCAGAGCAAACAAGAAGTCTACCTTAGCTCGTAATGGACGTTGGAATACCTCTAGTTCAGGTGCATTCCTAAGAGCACCACAGGTAACTCGTGGTCCAGGGTCAGCAGGTAGTCAAGAGCAAGCCAAGGCTAACTTTTTTAAAGCTATCGTAGAAGATATTATACCAAAGGCTAAGAAGATTAAAGACCAAAAAGATAAAGAGCAGGTAAACTTTGGTAAAGCATCTTGGGCTAAGGCTAGTAAAGAGCAAAGGGAAAAGTGGGCTTTTGCTATAAAGAATGGGTACGCATTTGAAGGTGACTCTCCTTATTTCAGACAAGGGGTTATGATTGCTCACACCGAGTCTCTTGCAAGCAAGTATTCTCAAGAGATGTTTCAAAGGTACGAAAAGTGGACTAAGAAAAATGATCCTAAAAGTGGTACATTTGATGACTGGATTAACGAAGAAGACCAGACATTTCAACAGGACTTTGAGAATATAGATGATGAGGTTCTTAACCAATACTTTTTACCTATGCAAGCCCAAGTACGCAATAACCTGCGTACAAGGCATACACAAAGGTTAAATGAGAACTACAGAACAGAATCTTACTACACTAAACAAAATGCTATCTTTGGTAAGCTAAGAGACTTTTTTGGACCTGTGTACGAAGAAGGTACCGCAGGTATGAACTTTAATGATCTTATTACCAGAGGTGGAGAAGCTAACCAACAAAGCCTGGAAACTATTACTATCTTGCAGGGTATCTTTGAGAAACCTAATCCTACAAAAGCAGACTTTATGAAGGTACCTAATGGACAAGCTATGTGGGACAGGTATTCTAAGTTGTCAAGTAAAAAAAGTGATATGCTTGAGGATAAGGATGCTGTAAGTGTTAAGGATCAAGATAGATCAATGCCTAGTGGTAAATCAAATGTTATTTTAGCAAGTAAATATAAATCAGCAAATGCTTTTGCTAAAGCATCTGGATTTGAAAGTTGGGCAGATATGACAGAAAAAGTAGATATTGATCCTAAGTTCTTAGATAGCCAAGGACGACCTACTAAAGAATACAAATTTACTAAATAAAATTAATGGATCTTAAAAAAGTATCACCACAAAAACAATATCTTCTAGGTGAGTTAGCTAGGCTACAAGAGGAACACGAGCAAGCTAATGCTTCCTTCAAGATGAAACGTGAAATTAACTACTTTATAGAAGAAGCTAAAGACCAAGGTTTTACTGATATGGCTCAGTTAAATCAAATGGTTGCTAATCAGATTGCCAACCAAGCTGTACTGTACGAAGACAAAGGTATCTTAGATTTTATCGGTCACATCGAGACTGCTGGTGGGGCAAACTATGGTAATACTATGTATGCTATGGAGCTTGTCAACAAAGT
>VTLG01000369.1_pt1 | contig 11982 bp, 16 predicted proteins | sample 4694571 | NCBI WGS metagenome assembly VTLG01 (sample SAMN12604809, study PRJNA352737) | marine metagenome | biome: ENVO:00000447; feature: ENVO:00000209|ENVO:00000569|ENVO:01000036; material: ENVO:00002151; isolation source: viral sequences binned using virsorter ... | reverse complement strand
GAGGACTTTGAACTACCCGAACATTTTATGAGACTAGCAGCTATAGACTTTGGATTTGACCATCCTACAGCAGTTTGCTGGACAGCATACGATTCGGAGAATGATATTATTTATGTCTATGACGAATATAGGAGAAGCAAGGAAACACCGATAACTCACGCAGCAGTTATAAACGCAAGAACACCGGGGATACCTGTAGCTTTTCCGCATGACGGATTACAACATGATAAAGGATCTGGGGTACAATTAGCCCAACAATATAGGGATCTTGGAGTATATATGTTAGCAGAACACTTCAAGAACCCACCAGTAGAAGGAGCATTAAGTGGTAACAATTCAGTGGAAGCGGGTATTAGCATTTTGTTACAAAGGTTTGAAAGTGGTCGTTTGCAAATTTTTAAGTCTTGTGTGGAAACTTGCGAAGAGCTTAGGCTCTACCATCGTAAAAATGGTAAGGTAGTTCCTATAAAGGATGACCTACTAAGCGCAATGAGATACTCTGCCCTGAGTGTACAAAGGTTTGGCGAGAAGATGGCAGCTAAAACAAAATATCGTAAATACGGTTTTGATAAAGAAATCGAATATAATTATGCAGGAATAGTCTAATGCCCAATATGCAAAAGAAAAATAATAAGATACCCATGCAGACTTTACTAGGCGGTGAGGTGCATAACCTAGCTTATATTACTCCTATGGAGTCTCAGGTTCTTAGAAGTATGGGCGGTGGAGTTACACCTTCTGGCGGTCAAATGATGTCTGGTGGAGTTCCTGCTTATCAAGGGGGTATGCCGGGTTATATGACAGGAGGGCCAGCTGGTTCTTTTTCAGCAGGAGGAGGCGGTGGAGCAGGAGCTATAGAAGCTGCACAAAGAAGAGCCAAGGAAGAAGCGATAAAGCAAGCTCTACGCGACCAGACTACAGCATTTAACCGTCAAGCTAACTATGCGGATAATCCAGCAGGGAATATAATACTAGATAGGTATAAAAGTGGTGATATAAGGTTTAAAACACCCACAGGACAGACTATACAAGGCGGTGCTTTTACAGGTGTCAACTCTGGTATTCCCATAAATATGCCTAGAATACAAACAATACGAGGCCCAGAACAAGCGGGAATAGCAGATAAATACATAGTAAGTGGGTATGATCCTGTAGGAACTTTTCAAGGAGTTTTTGAATCTAGAGATTATGGAACTTTTGATACTCGCGCAGAAGCAGATGCAGAACTAGCGCGTAGACTTAATATAGACTATGAAGCAGGACGTATAGATCCAGAGACAGGAAGATATATAGATACTAGAACTGGTAGACCAGAAGGAGAAGGAGGCTCTGGAAGCACCTTGGACACTTCTGCTTCTCAAGTAGGTTTAAATAGATTTAACCAAAGCGGTAATCCACAGGATCTTATCCTATCAGGAGCAGAAGGTAACGCAGCTGTAGATGCTTTTAGAGCAGGATTACTAGCAGAACAACAGGCTAATCCTCTTCCCAATGCTGGTATAAGCTTGTTACAAAGTGGACTAATAGGTTAATGATAGCATCATTTTTCTTAGGATTGATAATGCTTTCGCATCCGGGTAGATTACCTACGGTAGTAAGTAGCGATCCTATGTCCACTATGGAAGAGTGTGAAGCAGATGTATTAAACAAGGGTGTACCCTTTGTAGTTAATAATTATGTACCTCTAGGGTGGGTAGTTGAAAATGCGTATTGCGTTCCTATCTCAGAAGAGAACGGTCTAAAACTAAAATATACACCAAGTTCAGAATCAAAGGAAACTATCTAGATGGCTAGAGAATTAGACGACGAAGAGATTATATCACTGGTAGAAGGTGAAATTAACGGAAGTGCCGAATATCTAGATTCAGAAGTAGGATCTCAACAAGCAAGAGCTATGGAGTATTTCTATGGCGAACCTTTTGGTAACGAGGAGGACGGACGATCTCAAGTAGTTATAACAGACGTACAAGACACAATCATGTGGATGATGCCCTCTTTAATGAGGATTTTTACAGCAGGAGACAGTGTAGTACGCTTTGTACCAGAAGGGCCAGAGGACGAAGTCACAGCAGAACAAGCCACCAGATATGTCAACCATGTATTCTACAAGCAGAACAATGGATTCATGGTGCTATACAATATGTTCCTAGATGCTTTAATATCTAAAGTAGGTATTGTTAAACATTATTGGGAAGAAATTGAAAAGGTAACAACGGAAAAATATGAAAACCTAACGGATCAAGAGTATTCTCTGCTGGAACAGGACGACGATCTTGAAGTGGTAGAGCATGAAGAAATGTCTGAGATTTCTGAAATAATGAATCCATTAACAGGTATGATGGAGCAGATTACCGAAATTACACATAATGCTACCTTTGCCAGAACAACAATGGACGGTAAGGTAACTCTGGAAAACGTACCTCCCGAAGAGTTCTTAATCAATAGAGGTGCAAAGTCCATAGAAGATGCTAGGTTTATTTGTCATAGGTCACATAAGTCTAAAAGTGATCTTATCAAGATGGGATACGATCCAGACATTATAGAAGAATTACCGGGATATACTAGTGAAGCAGATGAGATTACAACTAGCCAAGAATATATAGCTAGACATTCCTATGACTCTACAGGAACTTTCCCAGACAGTTCTTCTGTACCATCCGAAACAATGGTCATGGTTAATGAGTCCTATATGCAACTGGATATAGACGGTACAGGGGTTAGTGTCTTACATAAAGTTATACATTCTGGAGATGAGATACTGGACTTAGAGCCAATAGACTATATACCTTTTAGTACAATATGTCCTATACCTATATCTCATAAGTTCTACGGATTAAGTGTAGCGGAAACGGTAGAAGACATACAACTTATTAGATCAACATTGACTAGGAATTTACTGGACAATATGTATTTGGCAAATAACGGAAGGTTTCAGATTGTAGAAGGTCAGGTAAATGTAGACGATTTACTTACAAACCGTCCGGGTGGAATTGTAAGAACACGATCTCCTAGTGCGCTTACGCCTATACAAACACCAGCATTGCAACCAGCAGCGTTCCAGATGTTAGAATATTGGGAAGGTATTAAAGCAGGAAGGACAGGAGTTTCAGCGCAGACTCAAGGCGTGTCAGCAGATGCTTTAAAGACCCATGTTACAGCTGGTGCAGCTAATGCAGCATTAACTAACTCTCAAGGGAGATTGGAACTTATAGCTAGAATATTTGCCGACACAGGTGTAAGGCATATGTTTAAGTCTATCTATAATTTAATACAGCGTTTTGAAGATAGAGAAAGACTTGTCAGAGTAAACAATACTTACTTTCCTATAGATCCTTCTTCATGGAGAGAAGATCTTGACGTAGATATAGAGGTAGGTATTGGATATGGCGATCAAGATATTAGAGTACAAAACCTTAACAACTTTGCTATGCTTATGGAAAAAGTAGGTCAACAGACTCAAGGGATAATAAGCGACGATAATGTTTATAATCTTATGAGAGAGATGGCTTCAGAGATGGGGATTAAAAATGTAGACAAGTTTGTTTCTCAACCTAGTAACCAACCTCCTCCACCTAACGCACAAGAGCAACTAGCACAGGCTCAAGCTCAAGCGATGATGACACAGGCCAAGGCTACACAGTTGGAGGCAGAGGTAAAAGCTAAACGATTAGAAATAGACGCTGCAAAACTAGAACTGGAGAGAATAGAGACTGAGCATGAGATGGCTTACAAAGAAGAAGAACTGAGGCTTAAAGGTATAGAGCTAGGTTTTGAAATGAACTCTGACAAAAACATTAAAGCATAAGGAAAAATACAATGGCACGACAGAATAACTTTTATAAAATAAACTCAAGTGTAAACTTAGCTGCTACTACTACTTCTGGGACAACACGATCTTCAGCTTGTCCAGCCAATGTTACACTTGTCCGTATATCTTCAACAGCTTTGGCATATGTAGCTTGTATAGCTGGTCAAGGTGCAACTCCAACAGCTGCCGTAGCATCTGGTGTACAGGTAGATGTTAGTGATTCAGAAATTTTTGTAATAAGACCCGGTGATACGATAGCTGCTATAACTGCGAGTGGAACTGCTACTGTAAATGTTACTTGGTTAGAAGGTTAATAAGAGGCGGTAGGGAGCAACAGAATGGCGACTAATAAAAAGATAACTGAATTAACAGAACTTACAGAAGCAGATTTATCTGATAATGATGTTCTTGCTATTGTAGATATAAGCGAAGATACTACGCATAAGGTTCGTAAGTCTACATTAGCAGCAGCTTTATCAGGTGTGTCACAAGTTGAAGCTACCTCTCCCATTGCCGTAAATCAAACTACAGGTGAAGTAACAGTAAGTATATCATCTACACCTACATTTGGTACAGTGGATCTAACAGCTGATACTAGTACAGGAGATAATGCTGCAATAGGATATACTGCTGCTGAAGGACTTATCCTTACTGGTCAAGGTTCTACCAATGATGTAACCATTAAGAATGATGCTGATGCTGATGTCTTAGAAATACCAACAGGAACTACAAATGTTACAGTAGTTGGTTCTGTTACAGCAGCGTCTTTTGCAGGATCAGGTTCGGGACTAACAGCTGGTACAACACCTATAACAACATTGGACATAGATGGTGGTACTGACATTGGAGAAGCTATAGTAGATGCTGATCTGTTTGTAATAGATAATGGTGCTGGTGGAACAAACCGTAAAACAACGGCAAGTCGATTAAAAACTTATATTAATACTGGAGACTACTCTGATCCTCTTACAACTAGAGGTGATGTTGTTAAAAGGGGTGCAAGTGCTACGGAGCGTTTAGCCATAGGTAGTGCTAATACTGTATTAACTACGGATGGTACAGATCCAGCTTGGTCTACAGTTACAAATGCTATGCTTGCAGGATCTATAGATCTTACATCAAAGGTTACAGGTGTACTGCCAGTAGCCAACGGAGGAAGTGGAGCAAGTTCACTTACAGATGGTGGGATACTTTTAGGTTCGGGCACTGGTGCTGTTACGGCTATGGCTGCATTAGCAAAAGGTACACTTGTAGTAGGAGATGGCTCTACAGATCCAACTACACAGGCAGTAGGAACTAATGACCATGTACTTACCGCAGATTCTGCTCAAGGATCAGGAGTAAAATGGGCTGCTGTAGATTCGGGACTATCAGCAGCTTCTCAAGCTGAAATGGAAGCTGGATCTAGTAACACAGTAGCTGTTACTCCGGGAAGAGTTAAATATTCATTTTTAGTTCCAAAGGTTGTAGGGAGGTTTATGTCTGATGGATCAGTAGGAGGAGAATCGGTTGGTATCTCTTCAATTACAGATTCGGGTACTGGAGATTTTACTGTTAATTTTAGTACAGCTTTTTCTTCTTCAAATTATATAGGACTAGGGACTGCTCATCTTCACACACCTATAGTAGTAGTTTTGGATGCTAGAGCAACTGGAAGTGTTGATTATAACACTTTTAATACATCTGGATCTGCAGCGGATCCTAGCAATATGTATATTTGTCTTTGGGGAGATCAATAATGACTAATACAAAAATAATTTTTACGGATGATGATAACAAAGTTATTCAATTACATCCTTCGCCAGAATATATTTCTCAGTTTGATTCTGAAGGTGAAGCTATCGCAGCAATTATTGCAAAGGATATTCCTGCGGATAAACAATCCTCTGCAATTATTATTGATAAGTCGAAAATTCCTAACAGAAAATTTCGAGATGCTTGGAAGCAAGAAAGCTCATCAGTCGTGGAGGATATGACGAAAGCTAGGGCGATTCATATGGACAGGATCAGGGTCTACAGAAATGCTGAATTAGCTAAAGAAGATATAAATTATCAGATAGCTCTTGAGCAGGATAACAATAGTAAGAAAAATTCTGTAGCCTCGAAGAAACAAATGCTAAGAGATATTCCTTCAACCTTTAACTTATCAGGCGCAACTAATGGTACTGAGCTAGATGCATTATGGCCTAGTGAGTTACCAGCAAGGCCAGATGAATGACAGTTATAAGACCTAATATACCTCCTGACAGTTGCGCTCATATAGATAGAGTTTTAGAGTTAGCAGATAGATTATCAGAAGAATTTAATTCAGATATGTGTATAGGGTACAATAATGTAATCAAAGAAGAACTAGAGTTGATTAGAATTATTAATACACAATTAAGAGAAGCTAGTAAATATTGGTATGATAAACGTAAGAAGAAATAAAGTAATTGACAAACCATTATAATTATGGTACAATAAGAAAAGGACTAGATTAATGACTGTAGAAACTGCTAGCTATATTAGCCAACTTGCTCCAGCTAACCCGGCTGCTAGTGATAATATATCTGAAGGTGACGATCATCTAAGGCTTATAAAAACTGTTCTTAAAACACAGTTTCCAAATTTAGCCACAACAGCTGTTACTCAAACTTCTGCTCAAATGAACAAACTTGGATTTCAAGTAGGATCTATTGTTATGTTTGGTTCTGGTAGTACTCCTTCCACGCAAACTATTAGTGGTGTTAATGATTGGCTTCTTTGTAATGGAGGCGATTATTCTACTTCTACTTATTCAGATTTATATGCAGTTATAGGAACAGTATTTGGAACATCAGGTTCTAACTTTAAAGTTCCAGATTTTCGTACATTTTTTCCTGTAGGTGTAGGTACAGGATTTACTTTAGGAACTGCAATAACGGCAAGTGGCGCTGCTGGAACAGCTGTATTAAAAGCTCAACCTATAAACTTTATTATAAAAACATGATTGAATACAGAGGAGAAAGGTTTTCGGGGTATAACAAACCTAAAAGAACCCCTAACAATAAAAACAAAAAGTTTGCTGTATTAGCTAAACAAGGTAGTACAACAAAGTTAATTAGGTTTGGTGATCCTAATATGAGTATTAAAAAGGATCAGCCTAAACGTAGAAAAAGTTTTAGGGCTAGACATAAGTGTGACACTAGCCCACCTAGTAAATTAACAGCAAGATATTGGTCTTGTAAAAAATGGTAACGAAAGGAAATTAAGATGCCTAAAGCATATGCTGGTCATGTAGTTGGTAACGTAGGTAACAAAGCTGTACCCCCTCAAGGTGGTAATTCTCCAACTGTTCCTTCTCCCGGTAGTGGAAACAGATTTGCCAAAGGAGAAATTGTTGGCAATTCTACATATGGTGGAACAGACGGAGTTATGCAAAAACATAAATAATGGATATTAGAGAAAGAGCTAACCAAGCTAGTGCTATATTAAACAATCCAGTATTTCAAGAATGTGTTGAACATACTAAACAAAGTTTAATAACTCAATGGACTAACTCTACTGATTCAGAAGAAAGAGAAGAATGTTGGTTAAAGTTGGATGCACTACGCTCCGTAGAAGAAGACTTAAAAGCTACTATACAAAACTTTAAAATTGAAAACAATGGAAGGTAATTAAATATGAGTGAGGCACAGACCAATCCCGAAGGGGAAGTCAAACAGCCACAACTTAATATGTTCGATGTAATGTTTGGAAGTGAGAATGACACTAATCCAGAACAAGCAGAGAAAAAAACCGAAGCCCCGATCTCAGAAGAAAACTTAGTTACACAATTGCAACAAGAATCTGAAGAGGCTGAAGAATCAGAAGCAGAGGAAGAAGTCTTAGAAGCTACTGAAGATCAAGGTGAGGAAATTGAAGAAGAGGTAGAAGAAGAAGAAGTTCAAACAGAAGCTCCTGCAACTTACTCCGTTAAAGTAGACGGAGAAGAAATGGAAGTAGATCTGGATGAACTTAGAAACGGATACCAGCGGCAAGCAGATTATACACGCAAGTCGCAATCTCTAGCGGAACAGAGAAAAACCTATGAAGCTAATGTACAAGCTGTACAAGCGGAAAGGCAACAATATAGTCAAGCATTAGAAATTTTGGCTCAGAACCAAAATGCTGAGTTAAATCGTTATAATCAAGTTGATTGGGCAGCACTTAAAGAAAGTGATCCAATGGACTATATGGAAAAACGAATAGAATTTCAAGATGCAAAGGATAAAGCTAATCAGGTGCAGAACGAGCGAGTGCGTGTTCAGCAGCAGAATGAAACAGAGATGCAAAGTGTTCTCCAAGAAAAAGTCCGTACCGAAGCGGAAGCTCTTGTAAAGGCACTACCAGAGTATGCAGATCCTTCGTCTAATTTGAAAAATGAACTCAGGGAATATACCTTGGGACTTGGTTTTTCACCAGAGGATGTAGATGGAATAACAGATCACAGAGTTGTCTTAGTCTTACATAAGGCTATGATGGGCGATAAAAGTAAGAAGGCTCCAACTGCAAAGAAAACTAAATCTGTTCCTAAAGTTGTAAAGTCAGGTACTCCACAAACAAAAGCTCAAAAGATTAAAAAGGGTGTACAGGCGAAACGAGAGAGATTAGCTAAGACAGGTCATCAGCGAGATGCCGCAGATGTTTTTCTGGACTTAATAAAATAAACTCTTAACTTTCAACATAAGGAAATAAAACAATGGCACAACCAACAGGCACATACACTTCGTTTACAGCGAAGGGTTTGCGCGAAGACTTGGAGAATGTTATATATGACATCTCTCCAACGGATACGCCTTTCATGTCTATGGGTAGTCGCACTGACGCGATTGCCGTAAACCATGAGTGGCAAACTGATTCACTTTCTGCTGCGGCTGATAACCACAAAGAAGAAGGTGCAACACTTACGGCAGCTACTCCGTCAGCTACTACCAGAGTTGGTAATATCTGTCAGATCAGTTGGAAAACTACTCTTGTTACTGGCACTCTTGACGCTGTTAGCAAGGCTGGTCGTAAAGAAGAGCTTGCGTATCAGATGTCCAAAAGCGCTAAAGAGTTAAAGCGTGATATGGAAAGAGCTATGGTAGGCGTTAATATCGCCAAGATTCCTATGGCTGGTACAGGCACAGTTCGTAAACTAGGTTCTCTTCCTACTTGGGTTAATACCAATATCTCTAAAGCAGGTAATGGTGCTAACGGTGCAGGAGCAGGAGCAGCGGCTCGTACAGATGGTACGGCTCGTGCGTTTACGGAAACTCTTCTTAAAGCTGCTATCGTTGCCGCTTATGACAGTGGTAGTGACATCAAATACTTAATGATGAAACCTTCCCAGAAGCAAACATTTTCTAGCTTCGTAGGTGTTGGTGGTGCGTCAGGTGTATCTAACTTTACAGATACAAATGACCAACGTATCATTGGTGGTATGGATGTATATGTAAGTGACTTTGGAGAAATGGCTGTAGTTCCTAACCGTTTCCAACGTGCTAGGGATGCATGGCTACTAGATCCTGATTTTTACGGTACGGCCTTTTTACGTCCGTTTAATCAAAGAGAAGTTGCAAGTACATCAGATGGTGAGCAACGCGCAATCATTGCAGAGTATACTCTCGTAGTTAAAAACGAAGCTGCTCTGGGTGCTGTTTACGATCTAAGCTAAATTCTTAACTAAGGGGAGGGCTGTAATGGCTCTCCCCAATTAAGGAATAAAATGCCAAAAGGTTTATACGCAAACATAAATAAAAGAAAAAAAGCTGGAACTTCTCGTAGTAAAAAAAATACTACAATAAGTAAAAAAGCATATGCCAATATGAAAAAAGGTTTTCCTAAAAGAAAGGCGTAAACAAAATGTTAAAGAAAAAGAAAAAAGGAAAGAAGTATTAAAATGAGTGATTCTTCTGCCATCAAACGCAAAACAACTTACGACCATGCTGAAGACAAAATTGTACAACACTCTGTACAAGATGTCCAACCTTTATTAGAGCTTAATAAAAAAGAATATAATAAAGATTATATACATGGTGGTGTAGAAACTAAAGAAACAGGTATGCGTAAAGTTGCCAGTATTCCTCTTATCATTGTTGAAAAATGGAAAAGAGATCATGGTATAGATATGATGAATAAAGACCACTGGCCTAAGATTAAACAGTTGCTTAACTCAAATGAATATAAATTTTTAAGAACGCATGAAAGTAATCTCTAATGGCTTTAGGTACTTACTCAGAGTTAAAGACTAGTATAGCTAATTATTTAAACAGGGATGATCTAACAGCTGTTATTCCTGATTTTATAACCTTAACTGAAAATAGGCTAGACAGGGAACTGCGAGTAAGGGCCAATATGATTAGAGCCTCTACGACTACTACCGCTGGAACATCCTTTTATAATCTTCCTACTGACTTAATAGAACTTAGGAATATTACATACGGACAAAGCGGTGGTAATACTTATGCCTTAAATTATCTCTCTCCCGAATCTGGAAGTAGAGAATATGGAGCATACAATCAAGGTTATCCTAGAGCTTATACAAACTTAGGATTAAACATTGAACTATATCCTACTCCAGATGCAGCGTACAGTATAGGTATAAATTACTTTAGAAAGATTACTCCTCTTTCTGATAGTGTTACAACTAATAATATTCTAACTAATTTCCCTAACCTGTATCTATATGGTTCTTGTCTTGAAGGTGCGCTTTACTTAAATGATACAGAGCAGACTAATAGATTTGGAACTATATATCAAGATGCTTTAACTAATGTTCAAGAGTCAGAGGATAGATCTCGCTATAGTGGAACAGTGATGCACATGACTACGCAGGGTGATCCGGGCGCTTTAGTTCGTAGAGGTGCTTGATGGCTACTAATTGGGTCTTAACACAATTTTGTATCATACAGGAATCAGGTGGAAACATAATGACAGAAGAAGGTGATTATATTTCACTGGAAGAATTTGATAATACTACATGGACTGTTACAACAGAGGTAGGAAGTGGTTAAAGAATTATTTGATATTAATGGTAGGCAGCAACCTAGATTTTCTATAAATACAGATCTATCTCCGTATGACATGGCTCCTGCATATTTTAGTGCTGGCAATAATGTAAGATTTTTAGATGGTAAAGCTGGTAAAATACTAGGGCATATACAGGTTCTTGGCGCACCGGGTAGTAGTAATAATCCTTATTGGGCTGTAAGCTGGTTACAGGGTACTACAGACCTCTGGATCTATGGTACAGCTACAGGACTACGGAAGATCACAGGAACGACCCACGCAGACGTTACACGGTCTTCTGGAGCCTATACAACAATAGCCAGTACTACAAACAACTGGCAAGGTGGTATACTTGGTGGTGTTCTTGTATGTTGTAATGGTATAGATGCTCCTCAAAGTTTTACTCAAGGTGGTTCTGTGTTTACAGATTTAGCACAGTGGCCCGCAACATTAAAATGTAAAACTATTGTACCTTTTAGAAACCATTTGATTGCTTTGAACCTTACGGATAGTGCTAGTGGTTCAGCGGTAAAGCAACCATTTACTCTTAGATGGAGTGATGCTATACCAGCTGGTGCAGATAACAATGGTAGTAATACTTGGGTTACTTCTGCTACTGCTTCTGAAGCGGCTGATGCATCTCTTACAGGTACTAAGGGACATATTCTTAATGCCATGCAGTTAGGTAACTTGCTTATGGTTTATAAAGAGGATAGTGTATATTCTCTTAACTATGTAGGCGGTGCGTTTACTTTTAATATACGAGAAGTATTTAAAGACACAGGATTGTTTAGTAGAGATGCTATAGTTGACTTAGGCAATGGTCAACACGTTATGGTAACAACTAATGATGTTGTGGTACACAATGGTAACTCTATTAAAAGTGTTATTGACGATCAAATGAAAACATTTTTGTTTTCTAGTATTGACTCTACTAACTTCCATAAAACATTCTTGGTACATAATAAGATTAAAAATGAAGTATGGATATGTTTCCCATCGGTAGGTGCTACTGGAGGGTATCCAGATACGGCACTCATATGGAACTATATTGAAAACACTTGGGCCACTAGAGATTTACCAAGTACAAACTATATAGCTAAAGGTTTAGTAGATCCAGACTTGACAAATACATGGGCAGCGCAAACAGGAGAGTGGCAGGGTAATACTCTTAATTGGGGTCA
>VTLG01008444.1_pt1 | contig 11986 bp, 17 predicted proteins | sample 4694571 | NCBI WGS metagenome assembly VTLG01 (sample SAMN12604809, study PRJNA352737) | marine metagenome | biome: ENVO:00000447; feature: ENVO:00000209|ENVO:00000569|ENVO:01000036; material: ENVO:00002151; isolation source: viral sequences binned using virsorter ... | reverse complement strand
GTTGCATCCTCCTCACTCTTGCACACAATCGCACCACCATCAACCGTGGTAAGGTGTTTCACGGCTTGGAAAGAATAGCAAACGTAGTCTCCGTGGTTTCCGATTAGTTTGCCCTTGTAAGTTGAACGTAGGGCGTGTGCAGCATCCTCAACAACTTTTAAATCATACTCATTCGCAAGGGACATGATCTCATCCATGTCGCAGGGTTGTCCACCCCAATGCACCGCAATGATACCCTTCGTGCGATCTGTGATTTTTTCCTCAATGCTTTTCGGATCAATGTTTCCTGTTGTTGGATCAATATCCGCAAACACAAGAGTTGCACCTGTGTGGTAAAAAGGTTCGTTGGTTGCCATGCAAGTCATTGCCGTGGTAATAACCTCATCGCCCTCTTTCAAATCCATCATGTGTGCCGCAAGGTGCAATGCACTTGTGCAAGAGTTTACTAGGCAAACGTTAGGATTGCCGATGTATTCTCCGATTGCTTGTTCAAACTTGTCAGAGTATTCGCCCTCTGTCACAAAGCCCGTTGAAAATACCTGTTGTAAAGTTTCACCGATGTCCGTAGGACAGTGAACTTTCATCAAAGGAATCATCGGATCTCACCTCCAAAGTTTTCGCGTGAGTTTCGGTATACATCTTCGACGTACTGATATGTTCTCTTGATACCTTCCGTGAACGGAGTCTTCGGTTCGTTACCAAATGCATTGATGACCTTACTGATATCAGCCTTGCGACGATTTGGTTCATCCTTGGGGTAGAACGATGGGTGTTCGATAACTCTCAGATTGTCTTTGTTTGCACCGAGGATATCGTAGGCAGTTTCACAGACTTCAAGAGCCGACATCTCATCATAGTTGCTACCGACATTGAAGACCTCACCGTTTTCATCGGAAAGCAAAGCCTTGATCATTAGAAGAATAGCATCTGCGACATAGCAGTAAGTTCGCGTTTGATTACCCGTTCCATACACAGACATGATGTCGTTTTCGACAACACTCTTGCAAAGGTTCGCCATCATGCGTCCATCATCAAGTCTCATGTACGGTCCATACAAGTTGAATGGACGAATGATCTTCACAGGCAGATCACGCTCTTGGTGAAAGATGTCACTCAAAGTTTCAATCACCAACTTACCAACGTCGTAGCAACTTCGACTGCCCATTGTCGGGATCTGTCCGGTGTAAGTTTCTGGTGTTGGAATATGCTCTGCTGGTGGATCGCCGTAAACTTCGCTAGAGGAGAACACAAGGACTGACTCTGCGTTTTCTCGCAAGGCTCTCTCAAAAACATTTACTGTCCCAGTGTAGGAAACGTCAATCGTTTTGAAGGGTTGTTTTTTGTACCACTTTGGTGAAGCGATGCCTGCACTGTTGATGTAAAAGTCAAATGGTCCGATGTCCATGTCTTGGAAATCTGGATTTGTAATATCAAGATCTTCAACGTCAACAGCAAACACGCTGCATCTATCTGCACTGTTTACGAAAACTGAGTCGTTCAAATGATCAAAGAATGACCGAAACCAGCGACCGAGAAAACCGCTGGCTCCTGAAATGAAAATACTCTTACCTTTGAATCTATTGATCTCGCGGGTGGAAAGCGACGAACAGATCTTTTTCAGATCACTCTTGATTACATTCATGATATTGCTCCATTACGAATTAGTTCTTATATAAAAGGCATCTCCCCAACCACATCCAGTGTCGATACCTGTTTCGATCCTAAACCCATTCTCTTTCAAGAATGCATCGAGTTCTTGATATTTAGCACACCCAGAATACATCTCTTGAAAATTCAGTTCAGTCACGATCCACTTGATGTTTTTCAATGTTTCAATCGCACCTTTGAATACATGCATTTCATAACCCTGAACATCGATGTTCATGAAGTTGTATTCTGACAGATCGTGTTCTTTACCATAGTCATCAAGTGTGATTTGTTCAACCTCTACAGTATCTTCAAACTTGATGTGTGCGTAAACTTGCTCATGGAGATTTGGCTTCAACAACGAGTTTGACTTTCCGGTGTTAGCGATTTCGCAATACATTGTTTTAGAGACACCACTTTCATCGCCGAGTGCCTTGTTTACACAAACTGTGTTTGGCTTATCCCCGACAGCGACTACGAGTTTTTCATAAGTTTGTGGGTGGCACTCAAAATACAAAACGTTGCTTGCACCAAGTTCCTCATAAAAATCATGCTCTTGTCCAAAGTGTGCGCCGATGTGAATCACGCCCTTTAGATCTTTACCGACAACTTTACGAATAACATTTTCATCAACAAGAAACTCAGACATACTCAATATCTCCATGCATTAGTCAGTTTCCAAGAATCAAAGTCTTGGTCTTTTCCAGAACCGTCACGATCAAGAAGACGCGGAGTATAGGAGTGACATAGTTCAATCATTTCTTCGGTCATTGTCTTGATAAGTTGTAAGCATGATACCACGAAGTCTGGTGCAATCAAGCACTGTCTTTGATATAGGGACTTTTCTATATCACCAGTAAGAACGGGATATGTAATCTTGCTTATGATTCCACCGTTGTCGTACTCATCACCGACCAAGTGAAACGTCAACCCTTGCTCATCTTGATCTTCGTTCAGGGTGTGGCGAAGAATATCTCTACCACCATAGTCAGGGAGAAGACCCGTGTGAAGATTAAACGTTTTACCGTCAACGGGTAGTTTCCTATCGTATTGAACCGAGATCGCAATGTCGTAAGGTGTTGTGCCATCATACACCGGCACATTAATATTGCCACCGGGAATCGTTGGCTTGCTTTTACACGGAACGTAACCAACCACTTCCCGAGTTCTTTTTACTTTGTCAATGACCAGTTCTGTAAGGTACGTTGATCCGTAGAACAAGATCCTATTATCTCTCATAAAGTAATCCAATCTTCACAGTAAACATCTTTCCAGTTTTTCGGACCACTTGGACCAAACCATTCTTTGGGAGCAACGGTCTTGCCACCGCCTAACCATGCTCCCCACCAACTGAAACTGCTATTTGCGATTATATGCCCATTACAAAGAGACATCAAGCATAAATCTGTGAAGTGGTCGTAACTCATGAATACTGGATCTGGATGATTGTTCTTGAGCCAAGCCATTTCTTCCTTGCACCATTCAATATCATCAGAAAATACAACTGGGCGATATCCCTCAAACTTTAACATTGCATCTTGATAATACTTTTGGCTTTGATTTTTGTGTGTATCCGAAAGTTGAAGATTTAGATAGTCTCCCCGCCTTACATGCAGGGATACTAAAACACCCTCGGGCAAAACGTCACATGCTTTGTTTCTGATTTCATCTTTAAAGTCAAACTCCTGTCGAATGAAATCGCTATGATCACCGAAGTTCTTTTCACTTTGAAAATACCCAACAACATCAATATTTCCTTGATCTGTCGGAAGCGTAAAGAGGTCACCAGTGTACGCAAAGTCTCGCTCAGAGTAAACAGCCGCAGGTTGCAAAACACCATCTGCCGCGAATCCAAGTTCAAAACAATGTTGTAACTGACTGGACGAAAGGTTGACGGTTGCAGTCATTCCCAACTCTTTTGCAGCAGCGGATACAGCCGCATACTGGAACATTTGATTGCCAAGTCTGCCATAGTTACCAAGGTGATTGAACGAGAGAGCGCATGTCATTTCATCGTTCCTAACCTAAACTTGTCTCTAATCTTCAAAGGAGTCTTTGTGATCGCCTCCCACTTGTTTACAGTGTTTCTGGAGTCGGCTTGGTAAAAGTAGGGAGTTACTGGTGCATAGACTTTTTTAGTTGGTTGCAACTGGTATGCTAGCCCAACATCAAACGGAGTATTTCTTTCATAGATCCAGTGTTTACCAATATCAATCGTTTGCTCTGCGTATTCTTTAGACAAATACAAAATAGCATGAGTAGCAAACACTCTTTGAATCAACAGCCAGCCATCGTGTTGTTTCTCCGCATCATACTTACCGTCACCGTGAGATGTTCCAAGGTAAATCGCATCAACGTCATCGGGAAACTCAATGGGTGAGTTTGATTTATCGGGTGAGATAAAGTCAGTGATCGCCTCTGTATACTCAACATCATCTTCCAAAATCAAAACAGGCTCGCCATCTTTGATGATGGTTTCACTAAGAATCTTGAAGTGTGATTCTGCACAGTTACGATAATGCTCTTCACCTTTTCGAACACCTTCATGTGGTTTGACGTTGGTGACGGCAGAAAATCTTTCATGATTTTTGAACCCGAGCGTGTCGAGCATCTCAACCATCAAGTCTGCTTTGTTTGTGTCTTTATCAACATTGATCCATCGGGTTCTTACATTACGAAAATCGATTTTCATCACTACTCCTTTGGTGGCGTTTTACCAATATGGTATTTGGGAATCAGTTCCCATTCATGTCGATCCTTGTGTGAGATTATCTTGATTCTTCGTAAAGATGCAAGGGGTTCTTCACATTTTTTTGTATCAGAAATGCCAACTAAGTTCCATTCTGCCAACAGCCCCACGATTGTGTTTCTGCGTGCATAGTCATCCTCGGTCATCTTAGACGGCAGTCCGTCAAGTGCGAAAAGTTCTTTAAAATGTGTAATATAATACTTGCCTCTTTTGTGCAAGATATGGCATGATTGATAAAGTTTATTGCCCACGCGAGAAGAGACTCCAATGCGAGTCAGCGTTTCTCTTACCTTGAGGAAATCTTGGGGATCATTCAATGTGACCTCTACCAACGACTCCACGATCTTGTCTGTATTTTCCATGATAACTCCATGTACGAAAAGGGATCACTCCCACAATCGTATTTAGGAGCCTTGCATTTTACGCATCTGTTCATGGATTTGATCCACCTGTTCATCAGGCAAAACCTTCATTGCCTCTAGTGCTTTCTTCGTCCCGTAGCCATAAAACAACTTGATTGACTCTACCCGATCATCAGAGCCTTTTTTGAGCCACTTGCTGAACCGTCTTCGCTTACGAATCGAGTGACGCAGATAGTCAAACTGCTCACGTTTTCCAAGGTGGTGGTGAGTGTTCATCTCATTGGCTTGTAGAACGGTGTCAGGGAAGTATGACAGGCTTCGATTAATCACGAAGGGAACGTAGCCACCATGAGCGGCTACGTCCTCAAAGAGATTGTCCTTCGTGTAGTTGATCGCGTTTAGGTAGTCACCGAGTTTCATTTGCTTTTCACCGCAGACTCATTTTTAGCCCAGTCCCATCTGATTCTATTTGACATATTGTCTTGCCAAACAGATTCCAAAATGCTTGACGATATTCCATGATCGTTCAAAGTTTTAATCATAGCATTTACATCCTTTGGAAAACATGTTCCGCCAAAGCCGTAATCACCATCAGGACCGGGGACTCTGGTGTGTGATCTACCGATTCTTGGATCAGACAAAACTCCTTTTAGCACACGATCATACTCCAAGCCTAACTTCTCTCCAAGCATAAAAACCATGTTGAAGAAGCCAACCTTAGATGCAAGAAAGCAGTTAGCCGTGTATTTGACAAGTTCCGATTCACAAGATTTCATCGTGTAAACAGGGATATCAGGAAAAGTCTCTAGAAACAACTCCTTTGCCATCTTCGTATACTTTTCTTCAATACCATCACGATAGTATGGAGAGCCAAGCACTGTTCTATCCGCGTTGACAAAATCATACTTTGCATTTGCAGCGGTGAGAAACTCGGGACAGTGAATCAGGTTCCTTAGACGATATTTTTTTGCTAGGCTTTTGGTCGTGCCAATAGGCACTGTAGATTTCAACATGATGACTTGATCTTTGTTTTGATAAAGCCTTTCTAGACAGTCTTCTACAATGCTAGTGTTTGCCTCGCCACCAGTCTCACTTACCATTGGAGTGGGTAAGCAGATAAAAAGATACTTGCAGTTAGCAGCCTCTTCAAAAGTGTTTGGTGATACCTCTGGATTGATATCGTACACTAGTGGATGTTTATCACGGAAGCCATGAGCCACTGCACCACCTACAAAACCATTTCCAATAATCCCAACTTCGCTCATTTGAACTCCGCCTCCATCATAATCTCAGTCAGGCACGCCATCATGTTGATTTCCGAATCAGCAGCGAACGCAGCCTTGTATTGATAGTTTGCCAGAATCAGAATCACCGCTGGCACGGATTGTGGTTTGAGATTGTCGCTCAACGCATCATAGACTTTGCGATAGATCTCAGTCTCTTCATTGCCACTGTTATCAACCACCCAACCACGCAACTTAGAAAAGTCCTTGTTCTTCAAGATTGACATCAAAGAGTGAATGCCAACATCACCAATCTCAGACAGGATGCCGACATCGATTTCACCGGAAGCAGAGTATCGCTGACACTCGTTTAGGATACGCCGCCAGTCAGGAGCGTGACGCATGATCAACTTGGCGATCACACGACCGTCATAGTGGACGCTCTCGCCCTGTAAGATGCCCTCCAGCCGCTTCAAGAACTGCGACCCCATCTTCATCTGCTCTTCCTTCGTGAAGCGGAAGTCAACGCAGGTGCATCGGGAATGCAGCGGCTCGATGATTCGATTCTTGAAGTTGCAGGTCAAGACAAAGCGACAGTTTGCAGCAAACTCTTCGATGAACCCACGCAAGGCAGGCTGAAAACTGTTTGCATTCGCATAGTCAAACTCGTCAAGGATCACAACCTTTTGATGTCCCGACAAAGACAACGCAGCAGCGAAGTCACGAATACGAGTGCGAAGCGTGTCAATGTTGCCATCCTCGGAGCAGTTGATCTTGATCCACTCCGCACCCATTTCTTCACACATTGCGATTGCGGCAGTCGTTTTGCCACAACCGGGACCGCCAGAAAAGAGAAGGTTTTGCATCTCTCCAGAATCCACAATGGCTTGGAGCGTTTGCTTCAAGCCACCGGGAAGGATACAGTCTTTCACTTTTTGCGGTCGAAACTTTTCAACCCAAAGAAACTGTTCAGCCATAGTTTTCATACGAGTCCATTGTATACAGAGTCACTGGTCACTGCAAGAGTATAGTTGGCATCGATATCTTTATGATTCAAAGTGATCGCCAACTTCTCACAAAGAGAAAACTCGTAGTCGCCCGGAAGAATCTTCAAGGCTTCGGACTTGAGATAAATGTTGAAGTCACAGTTTGTGTCCATGTCACTCGGCGTGACTTCGATCTCATAACGGTTCGTAGAGTTTGGTTTCTCTTTGTCGAGAGCAACAACCTTTACTTTACCATTGTCATTCGTAAACAGAATGTCGGGAAGTTGCAAGACAGATCCGGCACGCAAGATGTCAGTGATCTCTTGTTGCGAAAGATCAAAGGTGACTTTCACGGGAGGAAGGTTCAGCGACTTTGGCGGACGGCATCCCTCGACCAGTCGTGGTTCGGCATAGTGATATTCAGCAGACTGCCTACCCGACTTCAACGTGAGAGCGTGTTCACCGAAGGTCATCTCTGCATCGTTGAACAACGACAGCGTTCCGAGAAACTGATTCAGATCCCAGATCGCAAACTCAGTCGGAAAGTTTTCTTCCACGGTTGCTTCGAACATAATGTTCTTGCCGGGAGAGACACAAACAAGTTTGTTGCCCGGAAGCACATGCAAGTTAGAGTTGATCCCTGCCATGCTTTTGAGAATGGCATAGGTTTGTTTCGATAGTTTCATTGTGTTAGTCACTGCGGTTGTCATCCATGTATTCCTCGTAGGATTCTAAGTCAAGATTACCAAAGGTTGCATCACGAAGGTAACGTTGTTCGTGATGGCGTTGACTTCGACGATCAGACTTTTTTTCACCTTTGTCTCTATTGTCAAAGAAACGCCGCTTGGCATTACGATTGTTCTTCTTTCGCTTCATGTTTCCCATTTGCAAGTTTCCTAATGTTCTCCTTTAGTTCATCAAAGTTTGGGACAGTCGAAGTATACACGGTTTGGCACTCCGACACAACAGCCTGCATCAACTTCTTGACCTTCTTTTTCTGACCCTCGTTCATAAAAGAATAAGTTTCATTTTCAGAGTCATCCATTGCCTTTTCGATTTCAACTAAAGGCAAAGTAAAGATGTCCGTTGCCACGACTGCGACGGTTCCTGCTTCTTTCATGTTTTCAAATACGTCATCAAGAACAGGAGTTGAAACCTCACCCCCATTGATGATTACTTGGTATTTTTCATTTACCTTATCGGAGACTTGTTTGATGCCGTCTTCAACGACCGCCATCATTTCTTCATCTTTCATTTTGAAACCTTTCTGTATGCTTTGTATGCAGTTTCGATCATTTCTCTTGTGGTGTATGTTGGCTCCCACCCAGTTGCCTCACGAAACTTTGTAGAGTCCGCGATCAGAACGTGTGGATCACCTGCACGCGGCTTGGCATGTTCGACATCAAGTTCGGTCTGAGTCACAGACACAGATTCTTTGACCATTTCCCAAACACTACTTCCGTTCTTTGTGCCAAGATTGAAAACACCATGTACGTCTTTCTCTACGGCAGTCAACATAGCCGTTGCAAGATCAGATGGGTGGATGTAGTCACGAACGCACGAACCATCTGCGGTCGGCAGATCTGTGCCAAAAACTTTCAGCGTTCCTTTTTGGCGGATCACGATGTTCATGATCTTTGGCACAAGGTTTTGCTTCTCTCGCCAGTGAATGTCTTGCACTCTGTTGCCCAAGTCATTGCCTGCGACATTGAAGAAACGAAACGATGCGTACCGGAAGTTAGGATTCTGCTTCGCGTGCTTTTTCAACACAGTTTCAATCATCAACTTTGATTCGCCGTATGCGTTGATTGGCTTGCATGGTGTTGTTTCTGTCAACGCAACTCCATCCTTTGCTGCACCATACACTGCTGCTGTTGACGCAAACACGAACGTGTTGACACCATGGTTTTTCATCTTGTTGAGCAACTTGATGCTTTTTGCCGTGTTGTTTTCGTAATACTTGAGTGGGTTCTCAACGGACTCAGGCACACAAATGTATGCGGCACAGTGAATTACTGCGTCAACTTTTTCGTTTGAGAAGATACCGTCGATGTATACATCGTTGTCGATGTCAGCGTTGAAGACTTGCAGTTTCTTACGACGCTTGAGACATTTAGTAAGGTGATCACACGCACCTTTGTCTTTGTCAATGACGATTACTTTGTGACCTGCATCCAAACACGCGAGGACTGCGTGGCTTCCGATGTAGCCTGCCCCTCCCGTGACCATTACTGTTTTCTTATTCTTCATTCCCACCAATCCGGCACTTCACGATTCTTCCATTTGGCGAAGTAAGCCTTTTCTCCTCTGTAGTAATTTCGATACGATTCGATAGGGCATTCTACCTTGTATTCATCTGGCATTGCAATAGCAAACTTGGTTTGTTCTTTTGATGCGATGTTTACAGGTTCACGATTGAACAGGTATTCAATCAGTGGTTGTGATTTATGTGTCTTTTCGTAGCGGTGCGTATACTCACGACACAGAGCCATCGCGTGCGTTGCGTGCCAGCGGTAGTTCATTCGACTTTCCATCGTCCACCGCGTGCAAGGATGATTGACAAACGATGCCTTCCAAAGTTTGTCTTCACGTTCATCGCTCAAACGCCATCGCTTGATGCGTCTTCCATTCTTTGTCTTATCGTAGTATTCGTCACCGTCGAGAACACGGTGGGAAGTTGAAAGCATCTGACCCGCTTCAAGGATCATTTTTACGATATGCTTGTCCACCATCTGATGGGCAGCACGAATGGGATGTTCGTCTACTACAAAGATGTTCATGGTGGTACTCTAGCATACGTTCTTTCTGTGTCAAGGAGATTCTACCTTGACTCCTTTTGGATTACCTAAAATAATCTTTAGCAACTCTTTACCCGCGATGTTTCGTGTATACCAGCCGTTGTAGCCGGGATACTTCCCGTCAGGATGCTCGCCGATAAAAGTAAAGGATTTTCCGGGCAGCAGTTTTTGAATGCTTTCTGTATCGGCGACATAAGGTACTTTCTTTCGAGTAATCATAACGTGAGCAAGAGCGTCACTTGCCTCTGCATAGTTCCCCGAGGTTTTCAACAACTTGCCAAGTTTATTGACAAGGAATGCCTTGGCTGGTTCAGAGCCATCGGATGCTGCACCAGTTAGTTTAAAGTTTCCTGCCTTGCTCTTTCCGAACGTGGTAATATCTGCATCCGGGTCTTTGTCCACATCAGCGGCATACCAGTCCGTGTGATTGTCGGGAAGATCGGTTGACTTCTTGAAGTCTGGGTATCCGCCGATGTTCTTATATGTTTTATCGATCATGTCAAAGATATCTTTTGTGATATCGTTGTTTTGTCCAAGCACGTTCGTAGGGATCTTGACAAACTTTCTGTTTGGTAGTGCAATCTCCTCTTGAACAAATCGCTTGAATGATTTCATCACCCTCCACCTTTCGCAATCATGATCGCTGCCATGTAATCGTTGGCATCCTTTTCGTTTTTGTAAACCTTCTTGAGTTCTTTCGCATGTTTGCCACCCGGAGTTTTTACTCTTTTACCTTTGACAAACTTATCTGCATAAACACCATAACCACCGTCAGGCATTTTACGAACGTCCTCTAAAAACTTCTTGAATGACTTCATCTCTTCACCTTTGCATACGGTGGTCGAACATCGAGTTGACCCTGCTGCAATCTTGAAGCAGCATCTTTGTGTTCTCCGCTGTCGGCATCGATCACAGGCATATTGTCACGCGGGGGTGCGCCCGCAGGGGGACGCTTAGACTGGATCAACTTGAGTCGCTTCTCAAGTTCCTTCTCACCACCGATGCTTTCGAGCCAGCCCTCTGCCTTTTCACGACTGTAAAACTTTGGGTTCATGTTTGTGCCAGAGTAGATCGCAGCAAGAGCATCGTCGATGGTTGCATCGTAAATGTTCAAGTCACCGCCAGCAGGCTCGCCTCTACGCTTGTTACCGTAAGCGTCACCCAACGCACGAAGCACAGGCACAAGATCACCGATTCCAAGATCGGCTTCGATGCCAATGATCTTCGCATTTGGATCAGCAAACAACGTAGCAGCGTATCTGTGGTGACCGTCGAGAATGTGACCGTCCTTCGAAACAATCGAACCGAGGTTGCCTCCCTTTACGCCTCCGACCGCCATGCCGAGGGCTTTACCGAGGAAGATTGCCGACTGAGATGGCTTGAGACTCTTTGCCGGAAAAGATCGTTGTCGGGTTTTTACAACATCATCACCTTCTTCGCCGTCAAGTTCTCCCTTTTTCTTGAAGATATCCTTGATGCGACCTCTAAGCGGATTGGGAAACTCATCAACGCTAATCTCCTTTGTTGAAAGTTCTTCGGTGATGTAGCGGTTGAAACTTTTCATTTCTTTTTGCCTCCACCTTTCAACTTTGCCTTGATACCACGCTTTTTGCCTTCGGGAACCTTCGCCCACAAATCTTTGTCAGCAGTCTTTTGTGTTTTGCCACCCGTGAGGAATGAGTTGACGCGAGCAAACGCCCATTGGTGTTGACCGATGCCCGGACGATGACCGGATCTCCATGCCTCCATGCCGCGATCATAAACTTTCTTCAAGATTGTATACGAAACACCAGTTTTGTCTGCCTTGTTTTGCAAACCTTTAATCTTTGACTCTCCGACAAACTCTTTAAAAGATTCACCAAAGGCTTTCTGAAACTTAGTCGTGGACGCAGACTTCTTCTCTTTCTTCTTCTTATCGATGATGCCCGGATCTTCAACATCGTCCACAGGCTTGTATGCATCGGGGTGATCTTTCGGCAATGACATTCGCTTCTTGATTTCTTTTGCTTTTTGCTTTGCCTCTTTGTCGCTCAGACCGCTGACATACTTCTTGGGAAGTCCACTTTCCTTGTCCTCGGGAGACTGCTTGATCTTACCCTTCTTGGTGTAAAACTTCTTCTCCTCGTTCATCTTCTTAGTTTTCTCTTTCATAAAGTCAATGAAACTTCTATACACAGCAGCCTCTTCTTTCTTGCCCATTTCTTTGGCTCTTTGTTCCATC
>VTLG01005545.1_pt1 | contig 11986 bp, 14 predicted proteins | sample 4694571 | NCBI WGS metagenome assembly VTLG01 (sample SAMN12604809, study PRJNA352737) | marine metagenome | biome: ENVO:00000447; feature: ENVO:00000209|ENVO:00000569|ENVO:01000036; material: ENVO:00002151; isolation source: viral sequences binned using virsorter ... | reverse complement strand
ATCCTTTAACTTTTTCAAATCTTAGGACACTATCAAATCTGTCCTCCATACCAGTTTTGTGAGAAATCACAAAGATGTTTGCATCTGTTATAACATATTTAATGATTTTAAGAAATTCATCTGTTCCCATACCATCTAGTGAGCTATCAAATACCTCGTCCATGATAAGGAGATTAGTATTAACAGAATTCTTCATCCTTGCTACTTCTCTCCAAGTAAACAAGAGTGCTAGGTCTATTCTCATCTTCTCTCCCTCGCTGAAAGAAGCATAAGAAAAATCTTCATGTATAGGAGACTGGACGGTTTCGTTAAACTCCTCATCAAGTGTGAAGTTTATGTAGAAGTCCATCATCTGAAGATAACGGTTAACTTGCTGATTTATCAGCGGTAGATACTTCTTTATGATTTTGGATTTTACTCCACCGTCTTTAAGTAAACTATACGAAAAATCGTAGTAGTTAAGGGTGTCTTTCCGTGAAGATAAGTCGTTGTATGTAGTTGTAAGATTGTCCTTGAAGGTTGCTAACTTGTCATGCTCAGTATTTCTGTTTGCAAGTTGTTCGGTAATTGTTTGAATTTCCGATTCCAGATCTCTGATTTGTCGTTGACATCCAGCGATCTTAATATTATTTTTAGAAATGCCATGCGTTAGTGTAGTAATCTCCTTAGATAAGTTTGTAAAGTGACGCTCTCGCTGTTCTTCGTTTTTAAGAGTTGCTTCTAGTTCTTTGTAACCAGCTTGTAACTCCTTTGCTCTATTTTGAGCGTCTTCAATCCTATTTATTCTGAACTCTTCCTCGATGGGTTGAGTGCATGTAGGACACGTTACATTATCTGTGAAGAACTTATGTTCTTTCGTAATGGTTGATACTTTATTAGCAATCTTACCCCTCAGATCCCCCAACTTACGAAGTCTTTCTGTAGCACCTGTTACCTTTTCTTGTTCCTTTGTAATTCTGGATACTTCACCTTCTGTTACATCATTCTCCATCCTATAACGATCTGATTCTTGCAGAAGGTTTGTAATTTTTTGGTTTTGCTCACTAATCTTTTCTTTACCCCTGGATTCCAATTCCTCAATAAACTTCTTCTGCATATTAACTTTATCCATTAATGACTCTTTCTTAAGAGTAAGAACTTTAGTCTCTTCTTTACTTTGTCGAATCTTATCTTTAATCAACATAGTCATTGAAGAAAATATCTTAATGTCTAATAAATCTTCAATAACTTCCCTACGATGATTAGCCGTCAATTGCATAAAAGGAACGAATGTACTAGATCCCAAAATAACAATTTGAGTAAAAGATTTATAATTCATCTTAAGAACATTCTGTTCTAACCACTTCTGCTGATCAACAGCCGAAGAAAATTGATCCATTACAGATCCATTTTTCCAAATTTCAAAACTATTTGGTTTAATTCCTCTTACTACTTTCCAATCAACTGGTCCAATAGAAAAATCAACTTCTACTCTACAATCTTTTTCATTAACAGTATTAGTTAACTGAGGTTTACTAATCTTACGAAAAGGTTTATTAAACAAACTAAACGTTAATGCATCCAATACAGTACTTTTACCGGTTCCATTACTCCCAACAATCAAAGTAGTGGAATTTTCAGTAAACTTAATCTCAGTATATTGATTTCCAGTACTTAAGAAATTCTTCCAACGTATTTTTTCAAATAAAATCATGTTTAATATCAGGAGGAATCACAATATCATTGGGAGAAATAACCGTATAATCATATCCATGAACTTCACAAGTCTTTATTATTATTTCATCTTCTACCTCTAACACATCCATTTCTGGATAATCATAATCTTCTTCTAACATCATAGCATACCGAGTGGCATCATCCTCTTCTTCAAATAAATAAAGAATTTGATTTCCTTCACCATCTCGTACAGAATAAGCTCCTTTTCTTTGATTGCCAGCAACAGTCAACATAAACATCTTTACACTAACTCACATGCCTCTTGATAAACTTCTTGCAACATTTTTTGAATGATAGATTTATCAAGATCTACTTCTGCCTCCTCAATATATCTATGAAGAATAGACATCGTATCTTCTGATTCATATACTTCAGAATCACTATCATCATACCATCCATTAAACTCAAAATTCTCCACAATTTTAAGCTCTGCAACATTAGAATTATACAGCTTATCTACGAATTTTTCAAATTTCTTCGTATTTGACTTCTTACGGACAATAAGTTTTACAATCTTCCCTTCATACTTTCTAGTATCAAAAGTCTGATAAGGAGTATCCTCATAAAATATTTTTTCAAACATACGGTAAGGATTATTAACTGCTGTATGTTCTAAGGTTTCTGTATCAAAGATATGAAATCCCCTTACATTGTCAAAATCATTCCAATATATCTCATAAGGATTTCCCAAATAATAGATATCCCCTTGATTTGATCTAGTATGAAAATGTCCCGAAAATGTTTTATCAAACTTCTTAAAATATTTCATATCAAGACCATGATCCATTATTACCTGTTGTGTAACAACAAAACCATTCAGTTCCAAATGCCCCATACACACAGGAGCCTTTGATTTTTTAATCAATTTTATACTTGATTCTAAATTCTCCGAATTAATCCAAGGCACAAGAAGAACATTAAGATCTCCTATCATTATACTGGTAGTTTCTGAATATATTTTTACATTATCATACTCACGCAATAACAAGTCTATTGCATTTACTTCATTTGTATTCTTATAATAGGCTGTATGATTACCTACAATAGTATGAATTGTATAATCTTTTAATTTATCGTAATAATTATTCTTTGCCCAGGATAAAGCCGAAAAGTCGATACCTTTACGGCTGTCGAAGGTATCACCCATGTCAACAATGGTCGTAATACCTTCCTTCTCAAGAGTTGGAAAAAATACATTATTATAGAATTTCAAAAAATGATCATGAAAGAGTTTTGAATTCTTTCGCGCTCCAAAATGCTGGTCAGTAATTATTGCTATTTTCATAGGGCAATTATTGGCTCCAAAGTACTATTATCTTTATACAACATATTTCCAGATAGAGTTATTCTTTTTTCTTTAAATCGATGTCGAGGAACATAATGATTTAAATATGAAGGAAAAATAACTAATCTTCCATTTTTAGGACGTATCCTTTTCCCACTCTCCGCAAAAACAAGAGGAGAATGATACCACCTAGATTGTAAAAAATATGTAAAGCTATAATGAGAAGGAATGTGATTATGGATCCTAGTAAAATCTCCTTGATTATAAATGTTAGCCCAGAAATCTTTTAGATCTGGAGTATAGCACTCAAATTGTACTGAGCAATTAAAATCAAATTTCCTAAAAACGGTTTTAACCTTATAAATTATATATTTTTTTAATTTTTCAATTTGCGGATGAGTTATTTGCCACTCAGTCATTGTAGCCTGTACATTAGTCTCTCTGTTCTGCTTATCTGGATAATTTTTTAATAAAGGAATTAAACTCTCCTCCATATCAGTCGCAAACTGATAATCCTCTACATAGATTTCGGTAATATGTTTAATTTTCATATTAAAATTTAAAATTACCTGATAAAGTAATTCTACTATCATTATATCTATGCTTAGGAACATGATGTTTTAGATACGCTGGAAAGGCAACAAACCTTCCTTCTTTCGGACGAATTCTTTTTCCACTCTGAGTAAAAACAAGAGAAGGATGATACCACTTTGTCTTTACATAATAAGCAAAACTATACACAGATGGTGTATGATCATGCGCTCCAGCATAATCCCCCTTTTTATAAAGATTTGCCCAAAAATTATCCAGTACTAAAGAAGTTCTCTCTCCATCAACTACAGCACCGGGTCTAAAATATCTTTCTATCTCTGCACGTATATAATTTTTAAGATTATTAAAAGTAATATTTTTAGGTTCCCAATCCCATATAGTATGAAGAGATGCTTTCACATTAGTCTTATCCTGAGAAATAGCAGGAGCACCATTTTTCAATAAAGATAAAACTTCATTTTTTACTTTATCAGCAAATTGATAGTCACCAATAATGATAGGCGCATTATGTTTAACAAAAGTTATTACCATTCAATTACGCAACTTAGAATGCACAGCATCTTTGATCTGATTATACTCTGCATAATTATCCCCGTCAATCCTATTACTGTCATCAAATACTTCTGAATAACCAGATCTTTCTAAGATCTTATTCTTAATTTCTAATTGGCGTTTTTCTCTTTGTATTCTGCGGAGAAACGCATAATGTATAATCTGCGTAAAGTAAGCAAAAGGATTTTGGGATTTCTCAGGATTAAAATTATGTATGTACTGAACGCAATTTTCGATTCCATCAGAGATCATGTCCTCCTTGAACATGTAGTTAACAAAGTTTGGTTTGAATGAAAGGTGGTTAGCAATCTTTAAAAAACACTCTCCAATATACCTAGGAATAGGAGGCTTTGGTTTATCCTGCAATACAGCAATCTCTTTATCTTCCCTATACTTAATTAAAGCAGCAAGAAACTCCTTATTATTAACATAGTGCTCCGACCTTTTACGCTTTGCCATAGTGCCTGGTTTTAACATAAGTCATTATCACTATTATGTATAGTATAACACTTCTACTAATACTTGACAAGTTCTAAAAACCAAGTAGAATAACTCTGTTAGGGTTGATCAGGGGAGCTCTTAGTACTATTATTCTTAAAGATTTTTTCTAGTATTTCTTTAGTATCATCTACCTTCCCTAGATATCCCATTTTTCTACTCATCGCTGCTTGATTACATTTTTCTTTGGAAGAATCTTGCACAAAAGTTTGATATATCATAATTATCTCAACATCAGAAGATTCACTTATAGTAAGAACATCTTCTAAATTTAAAATATACATATCTTCTTGACTTGTCTTTAACCACGGCTCTACCTTATATCCTACTATTCCACCTTTTTGCTTAACCTCACAAATAGTAATAGGGTTAGAAACAAGGAGCATAGTTCTATCTTCTTCTTCTGAAGCCGCGACCTTGGCAAAAATTTCTTCGCCTGTGTATTTTAATTTAAGTGTTGCGTAAAAATCATCTTCGATCATATTTATTTCCTTAATTGTATTGTGATTATTTCATAATTAAAATTTTCTTCGTTATAGATTTTAATTCGTTCAATAAGATGATTTAAAGTATAATTTCTTTTGGATTTATACGTACAATCATCTGCTATATCGTAAAGAATGGCTTTTACTTTGTTAGTTCCTTTTCTAAGTACTCTTCCAATACTTTGGAGATTTCTAACTCTCGATTTTGACGGTGAGGCAAAGATAACGTTATGGAGATTTCTAATATTAATGCCGGTAGAAAAGGTTCCGTAAGAGGCAACGATAATCGCATTGTTCTCCTTCTCGGTGATTTCTCTAACTAATTCTCTTTCTTCAGTATCCACACCACCGTGAATAAAAAATACTTTACGTTCATTTCGCTTATTAGTATTTATTAGATCATATAATACTGCCCCATGTGCTTCAACTCTGGAGAATAAAACGAGTGTATTACCTTTAAGATCTAATGCTAAATTACATAAAAACTTACTTCTTTGTTCATGAGAAATAAGATATTCTAATTCGTCATTATAAGTTTCAAATTTTTGTGGAGGATGTTTTAATACAAGACATTGAATATCTAATTGGGCTAAATGTCCTTGCCTCATCAATTCATCAGTTTTGGTTACTTTATAAGATGGACCAAATAATCCCTCCAAAACCCATTTATGAGTTTGTGTCCCATCTAAAGTTCCAGTAAAACCAAATCTATATTTTGCATGATGTAATTTTGTCATTATAGATATAAGAGACTTGCTCTTAAAGAGATGTGCTTCATCTCCTATAACTACACTATAATCTTCAAAGAATGAACGGTCAAGTTTATAAACCGACTGCCAGGTAGTAATCGTAACAGGATATTCATTAGTTTTTTCCTTACCTGCATATATCCGATGACAATATGACTCACCATTCCAACCATAGTCCTGAAAATCTTTATATATCTGCTCTACAAGAGATGTCGTGGGAACAACTAAAAGAGTTTTTTCTCCTTTATCCACATAATACCTTACGAGGGTATAAATCATCAAAGATTTGCCGGATGCAGTGGGACTTATCAATAATTTTCTATTATGCTTTAATGCATCGTATACTCCCTCGATTTGATATTTCCTTGGAGAATGAGAGCAAATAGATTGCATATAATCTTTAACACCTTCATATGATATTCCTTCATTTACTTCAAAAGGAATACCATAATATTCATTTTTTACAAATTCATAGGAGTAGTCATGTCTGTCACAGAAGGCAATAATTTTATCAAGTAGTCCGACGTAGATTTGTCCGTTGGATGTAGAGAATAAACGGATCTTTCCATCCCAATACTTATTACGGTATTGAGGCATAAACTTTGCACCTTCCACTTCAAAAGTGAAGTGATCGGATAATTCATGATAGACATGAGGTTCGGCTTGTATTCGGAGATAAACCTCATTCGATTTTCCTATAACAAGATCTGTTCTCAAATAAATCCATGCATCTATGGATATTTATTCGATCAGGTCTGAGATTTATTTAAATTTATAGCGATGGTATATCTATTAAAACGAAAAGGATTATTGCGCCAAAATGTGGGTGCTGTATGCATTAGATGCCCTGGAAAAATTATTATACTATTTTGAGGTGCTTGTATTAATCCATATTTCTTAAATAAAGTTCCATTATTTAAAAAAGATGTTTTTAAATAATAAACCGCAGCATACTCACAATGATGTGTGTGCCAGCCTATATCATTAGAATTACCATTAGTCCAACTCCCCCACGCTTTGTCTATTTCTAAATTTACTCCAATATCTTTATTCGTTATTTCTAATATACGATCCATAAAAGATTTAAAATCTGGATGCATCTCTAAAAGTGGAAGAGTTTGTCTTCCTGGATACTTTCCATCATAATGAAATTCTAATACTGAAGATGATGTCATTAAAGGTTTTATTATCTTCAGATAATATTTTCTTTCTTGTTCTTTAAATATATTTTCAACAACAGAAATTTTAATCATCCCAATCCTGATTGAAATCTCATAAATTCAATTGCATTCTTAATTTGATATGTCCGGTTTTGGATTACTTTAAGAATGCTTTCTATGTATACTAACATAGTATCATAATAATCAATTTTAAGTGAGGTATTAGATAACTTTTCATCAGCATCCAAATACTTCTGCATAGTATCCTTATCTCTTATCTTCTTTCCAAAAGGATTATCTATGTATACTTGGGGATCTGCTTTCCCACTAAAATACTCATACCGTTCATGACGGATGTTCTTCCTTTGTTGCTCTGCTTTTTTTCTTAAAAGAAATATAGTATTATATAATTCAAAATATTTTGCATGAAGAGAAGGGATATTCAATGATTCTTCGTGTAGATTATCTCTGTCTATCTTTGCATCTTTTTCCCACATCTCTTGAATTGCTTCAAGACTCAAACTCATAGTTTATCGCCACTAATATCAGTTATATCGTAGATAGTATACTTGAAACCTACCTCTGCTGTAAAGTATTGTATGTCCGTATCTGTAGCATCAAAATTGAGAGTTGTCAAGGAGTAAGGCCATAAATCTCTAAACATTACTTTAAAATTAGGAAGTTGAGAACTACCTAATACAGTAAGGGTACCATCGGAATAGAGATCCATTGCTTGTCTATCTTTAATATTAATATCTCTATCTTCTTCTTGAAGATCATAAATCTCTTTCAAACTTTCTGGATATCCCAATCCACGTATCCACTTTTGCAATTCCATATAATTTTTCAAATCTTCATCTACTAAGAAACGAATATTAAAATCATCAAATACTATTTTATCTCCAGGAGTAGGAATATCTTTCAGATAAGTAGGTTGAACTGCTTCTCCTAGTGTAATGCCTGGAAGATTGGCTGCATTAGAAAAGAAAGCAACTTTAGGTGATCTATTCACTACTAGTTTAAATCCAGTTGGTGATAGAAAATTTCTATTTTTTATTTGGCGTTGATATGCATTTGATGCCATTACTCATCCCTAGATATTTGTTCTTCAAGTTTTTCTTTTGCTGCTTTAATTCCAGCAAGTCTTACTTCTAATGCATCTTCATAACGATGAAGCATTTTTAATTTAAATTTTTGACGGTCTTCCAGACTCATCTTATTTTTACAGAACATGGTAGAAAGCAGGTCTCCAACTGTATTTAGGATATAAATAGGTTTTTAAAACTGCAACCCTTGGACTCGAACCAAGAAGACCTACCACGCTAATGATTGATCGGGAGGGAAACAACCTCCTGCGTTTACCAATTTCGCCAGGTTGCATTGAAGCCCTATGAAAGGGCTGTCATTAAACGTTGCATACCAATACCACCACCACTCCTAGGGAAGAAGTCGAACTCAAGAAACTTTTCAAGTTCCTTTTCTACTCTTTCCTTACCAAATAATTTGTAAAGTAGTTCAGCATATTGTCCATCAGAAATAGTATGGAATGTATCACGCATCTGTTCCTTATCGGTGCTACGTTCTGCACTACCAATGGTTTCCATACCACCTAGTATAACATCAATCTTTTTACTAGTGCCATCATCATTTCTTGCCATGTTCCAGAAAGGTGATGTCCATTCAGGGAAATCTGTAATCATACCCCGACGAATAGTATTTTCATGATCATGATCTAGTTCTTTACTATTAAAAGACCATCCCCATTCATCATAAGTTTTAATCTTAACTGTGTCTAATGGTATTCCCAACCATTCACACAATTCAATCTCCATTTGTTTAAGATCTTCAACACCACCCTTCATCTCAAACTCAAACATTGGAAAGATAGTTTCATGTCTTCCTTCTACAGGGTTAGGTTCTGCCCTATATGAAGTGGAGACACAAAAAAATCCTTCTGCAGAAGGATTAGAAAGAAGTTCATACTCCAACCACATTTGCCCGGTCTGTGGTAGTGGCCAAATCTGACCATTATATTCGTATGTTGCTACGGTTTCTGGATCTTCGCAGGCAGCAAGGATGCTTAATCTATTCTGTGTGTGGACTTCTAGAAAATTTTTAGACAAAAAAAATGACCTCAATAGGTCAACGGTCTCACTATATTTTTGAGGATCAATCAGTGCAGTCATTTTATTTCTTGACAAAACTAATTTATTTATACAAAAAAAAACCTCCCGTAAGGGAGGTTTTGTAGTGAAAATGGAATATATCCATCTTTCCTCTTACATGAGGTTCTTAACAGCAACGCGACGATAGTAGCGGTTGTTGTTGACGGTAAGAATTCCGTTACCGACTGTTGTTCCTTCAGCAAATGGGTTAGCAACAAGACCGTAACGAGTCTTAAAGCCAATTTTGGGCTGGAAGGTGTTTTCTCCGACTGCGCGTACCATCTGTAGTGGAACGTAAGGGCAGTAGAATAGACCAGCGTCATAAGGTGAGGAACCTTTGTAACCAACGACATAATACTGGTTGCCTGGAGTTGCGTTAGCAGAAGTCAGGTTAGCAGCATATGGGTCAATGTAGACACGATACTTGCCTTGAAGCACACCAGCGAAGGTGTTGCCTGTGTCATCAACATTGAGGTTAGCGTTGAGAGCAGGTGTGTAATCCAGAACACCAGCCATGGTTAGAGCACTAGCAACGTCTGCAGAGCAGAGGATGATGTTGCCCTTTCCGCGACGAGTTCTTTGTGCGATTGCGTTAGCATCGCGCTCGATCTGGAATAGGAGACCTTTAAACTTCTCAACTGACCAACGACCGTTGGAGTCGATGTCTAAGTCGAATATACCGGCAGTTGCGGTATTTTGTACAGCACCCTGTTCAGCAACTTTGTAAATGGTACGAATGACTTCCCTGTTAATTTCAGCAAGGATTTCAGTCGAAAGAATGTTGGCCAATTCGGCTTCAGCATTCAGACCATGAATTGCTTTAAGGTCCTGTGCGAGTTCTAGTGAGTACTCGGCTTTCAGTGCTCTGGAACGTGCAGTTACAGTGACTTTCTCGATAGAGAATGCCATCTGGTTGAACTGGTTGTTCGCACCGTCGCCTAAGTTCTCAGAAGTACCTGTATACATTCCCTGACCTACGTCGTAGGCAGTAGATGTAGCAGTACCAACTGGGTTAAGAACAGCGGGGTTTGAACCAGACTGCGAAGTCGTACCCATACCAGACTTGATGCTGGTAAATTCTGTGGTATTGAATGCGTTTGTCTGTCCAGAGAAAGCAGAGTCTGCTTCGTTGAAGAGTGCTTCGCTACTCTGTCCACCTGACATTCCGGTGTACTTAGAGCGCATTGCGAAGATTAGTCCAGTAGGACCACTCATTGGCTGAACACCAGCAAGGTCATATGCGACCAAGTTAGGCATCGAACGGCGGATCAAGGAGATCAGCACAGGGTCGAAACCTGCTTGTGGTGCAGATGCGCTAGCACCGAAACCACCTTGGCTACCTGCTGTGTTAGCATGGTTTGTTGGAACAGTTTCCATCAAGCTCAAACCTGAGCCAAATGCTTGTTCCTCTCTGAGGAATTTTTCTTGGTTTTCTAGCAGGACTGCGGTTACAGCTTTACGATGATTGTCTTTGATTGGATCAAGACCCTCATACTCTAGAAGCGGCTTCCACTTTTCCTGCAATGATTCTGATTGAAACATTGCTTGTTTACCTATTGTGTTTTGTTTGATTAATTAAAAATTCATTTAGCTATTTAATTCTTGAAAGTGTCTGTAGATAGGCAGCCATTGAATTGGATACTGATTCAGCACCTTGGTTGTCTACTCCTTCAGACAGAGTTTCAGACTTAGCCGTTGAAGACTTAGTTTGGAAATAAGATTCCTTTAGAGTCTCCACTTTTTCACGATATTGATCTTCACTTTCAAACTCTACACCTTCAGCAAGTGAAGCGAGCTTCTCTTTCTGAGTGGCTGCTAGACCCTCAGAAACGTCGGAAAGAATAGAATCAGCAACAGACTCACCGAGTCTCTTGTTTAATCCAATGTTCTTTTCGATTTGCTCATTGAGCTTGGTTTCCATGTCATCAAGTTTTTCTACCATACTATGGAGTACATCATACTTTTCTTCAGGGATTGATACATAATGTTCTTCAAAAAGACCTTTCATTCCTTCAAGGAATGATTCTGTCATCTCAGTCTTGAGTCCTGCTTCTACAGCCAACTGGTTCTCAGTGAACCACTCATCTGCAACGTACTCAAGATAAGAATCTACTCGCTCTGCGAGTGATGCTTTTGCTGTTTCTACTTCTTCAGCAAGTTTAGCATCAAATTCTGATTGGATTTCCTCCTTGACTGCTGCAACCTTAGCGCTGATTGCTGCTTCAAAGATGGTCTTCGCTTTTGCTTTAAACTCTTCAGAGAGTTCTTCGCCACCGAGGAGAGCATTGACATCTTCTTCCATGTCATACTCAGCAACTGTTTCTTCTACAGTTTCTTCTGCTTCAACAACATCCTCTTCAACTACCTCGTCGGTAACTGTAGGAGTTTCTTCTAGAGTTGCTTCAGCATCCATTTCTTCTTCCTCTGACTGGGCGATAGCACCTTTTAACTTTTGCATGGGATCTGCTTTACCAGCATTCTTATTAACCACGTCTTTGACTTGCTTAAGCGTACCGCCAGCAGGCTTCAATTTAGCGGAGTCGTTTGTAGGGCTATAATTCTCAGGGGTAGGACCTCCAAGATCTTCCACTTCAGCACCTTTGATTTTACCCATAGGTTCTGCTGGAGCGGCATTAGCATTCACAGCGGTCTTTGACTGCTCCATTTCTTGTAATTTTTTACCACGAGCCATTTGATTGTTCTCCGATTTACGCTTAATTAAATCTATATTTATTTAGAAGTTTTATAAGTTTGATAAGAAATCATTAAAGAGACCTAATTTCTCTTCGTCAAGTTTTTTCTGAGTAACGAGTGTGTTGATTTG
>VTLG01003813.1_pt1 | contig 11986 bp, 9 predicted proteins | sample 4694571 | NCBI WGS metagenome assembly VTLG01 (sample SAMN12604809, study PRJNA352737) | marine metagenome | biome: ENVO:00000447; feature: ENVO:00000209|ENVO:00000569|ENVO:01000036; material: ENVO:00002151; isolation source: viral sequences binned using virsorter ... | reverse complement strand
TAGAAAAGGCATACGTAGAACTTCAAAAAAAATTAGGAGATAAAGAAGATGCCGTATCACAAGAAGGGCGGGAAGAAACCGAAGAAGTAAAAGACGAATCGGAAGAAGAACCTAAAGCTGAGAAGAGCGAAGCAGTTACATTATTGGAATCTGCTAACGAAGAATACTTTGCTAACGGAAATAAATTATCACCAGAAACTCTTGAAAAATTTTCTGCAATGAGTAGCCAAGATTTAGTTCAGGCTTACATGGAGATGCAAAAGAATGCACCACCAGCTCAAACAGAAGTAGATGTTAATACAGCAGAGATTAATAAGATTCAAAACTCAGTTGGAGGAGAATCTGAATATCAGAAGTTAGTCCAATGGGCTGGAGAGAATCTTAAAGAACATGAAGTAAAAGCCTTCGATGATTTAGTAGGCACAGGCAATGCAGCTGCAATTCAACTAGGCGTTGATGCACTTAAATCTAAATACGATACTGCAAACGGCTATGAAGGACGCATGCTATCAGGCAAAGCTGCTGATACTTCCGGAGATATATTTAAGAGTCAAGCACAGTTAGTTAAAGCTATGTCAGATCCTCGCTATGACGATGATCCCGCATACCGACAGGATGTCATAGCAAAACTTGATCGCTCAGACCTTCAATTTTAATGAAAACAAAAGACTTAGATACGCTACTTGAAAACGAGTATGCGTACGAACCACCTATACAACTATTACCAAAACAAAAAACCATGACACCCGAAGCAGAAAGGTTTAATGGCTGGGCAGCAATGCTTGGCTTCGTAGCAGCTCTAGGAGCCTACGTAACAACAGGACAAATAATTCCAGGAATTTTCTAATGGCAGCAATCTCACTTACAAGAGAAAGCACACAATCCAATTGGCAGAAGTTTTGCGAGTGGGTTACTAGCACAGAGAACCGCCTATATGTAGGTTGGTTTGGTGTGTTAATGATCCCTTGCTTACTAGCTGCTACTACTTGCTTTATACTCGCCTTCATCGCAGCACCGCCTGTAGATATAGATGGCATACGTGAACCAGTTTCCGGTTCTTTAATCTATGGAAACAATATTATTTCAGGAGCAGTCGTCCCCTCCTCTAACGCAATCGGACTACATTTTTATCCGATCTGGGAAGCCGGCACACTGGACGAGTGGCTATATAATGGCGGACCATATCAACTTATTGTCTTTCACTTCTTAATAGGAGTAGCAGCATACGCTGGTAGACAGTGGGAACTATCTTACAGATTAGGAATGAGACCATGGATATTCGTAGCATATACAGCACCACTATCAGCAGCTCTTGCTGTGTTTCTCGTTTACCCATTTGGGCAAGGGAGTTTTAGTGATGGTATGCCTCTTGGTATCTCTGGTACTTTTAACTTTATGTTCGTATTCCAAGCAGAACATAATATACTCATGCACCCATTCCATATGGCTGGTGTTGCTGGGGTATTCGGTGGATCTCTTTTCTCTGCTATGCACGGAAGTTTGGTTACTTCCTCACTTATTGCAGAAACGACAGAGGAGGTCTCACAGAACTATGGCTATAAGTTTGGGCAAGATGAAGAAACATATAATATTGTCGCTGCACACGGGTACTTTGGGAGACTAATTTTTCAGTATGCGAGTTTCAATAACAGTCGTTCTCTTCATTTCTTTCTTGCTACTTGGCCGGTTGTTGGCATATGGCTGACATCTATGGGTATTTGCACAATGGCATTTAACCTAAATGGATTTAACTTTAACCAGTCAATAGTAGATAGTAATGGGAAGGTAGTACCTACTTGGGCTGATGTAGTCAACCGAGCTAACCTCGGATTTGAAGTTATGCATGAAAGAAATGCACACAACTTCCCACTTGACCTAGCTTCTGCTGAGTCAACACAAGTTGCACTAACAGCCCCACAAATTGGTTGAAAAATTTTTGTTTATATCTAACTTTAATCACTAACTTATTTATATGCTCTGGCGTTATCCGCCATTGGAACAGTATGAAAACACAAGATCCAGAAATTCTAAAACTACAGACACAGGTAGATAAATTACTAGAGAAATATAGACAAGAAGAAGTTCCTGAATATAAGGAACCAGAGGGAGAACCCTCATACTAGCCACGTCCGTTCATCCCTTCGGGGACGCATGACTCCTAAGCATGGAACGGGGCTTAGGTATATGGAGATGACACATGAAAGTTACTTTCGTATATCGTGGCGTTGCTTACACAAGAGTAATCGGTTAAAGCCGATCAGGGAGGTGCGAGTCCTCCCTACTCAATTTGGCTTTTTGCCCTCCAAGGAGGATACCAATCAGCCGTCTAGACGGTGGGACAGACCACAATCTCAATGAGTCTAAGTAAGACTCGCAACTTTTTACGTACGTAGACGAACAAATATACCTTTTATTTTTAACTGAAAAATGGCTAATGCTAATCAAGTTGCCTTAGGTAGAAGTAATCTATCTACAGGTACTGGTTATGGTGGTGCTACCGATAAGTACGCCCTGTATCTGAAGCTGTTCAGTGGGGAAATGTTCAAAGGCTTCCAACACGAGACTATCGCTAGAGATCTCGTAACTAAGAGAACCTTAAAGAACGGTAAATCTCTACAGTTCATCTATACAGGTCGTATGACAAGTTCCTTCCATACGCCAGGAACCCCTATATTGGGTAATAGTGACAAGGCTCCTCCAGTCGCAGAAAAAACAATTGTGATGGATGACCTACTTATCAGTTCTGCATTCGTGTATGACCTAGATGAAACTCTTGCTCACTACGAATTAAGAGGAGAAATATCTAAGAAGATTGGATATGCTCTTGCTGAAAAATATGACAGATTAATCTTCCGTTCAATTACACGTGGAGCTAGATCTGCTTCTCCAGTTTCTGCTACAAACTTTGTAGAACCTGGCGGAACACAAATCAGAGTTGGTTCAGGTACTAATGAATCAGACGCTTTTACTGCTAGTGCACTAGTGGATGCATTCTATGATGCAGCTGCTGCAATGGACGAAAAAGGAGTTAGCTCTCAAGGTAGATGCGCTGTTCTAAACCCTCGTCAATACTACGCACTTATACAGGACATCGGTTCTAACGGTCTAGTAAACAGAGACGTTCAGGGTTCTGCTCTACAGAGTGGTAACGGTGTTATCGAAATCGCTGGAATCCACATCTACAAATCTATGAATATTCCTTTCTTAGGTAAGTATGGTGTTAAGTACGGCGGTACAACAGGTGAGACAAGTCCTGGAAATACAGGATCTCATATTGGACCTACACCTGAGAACGCAAACGCAACAGGCGGAGTTAACAATGACTACGGTACTAACGCTGAGTTAGGTGCTAAGTCTTGTGGACTTATCTTCCAAAAGGAAGCTGCTGGTGTTGTTGAAGCAATTGGACCACAAGTTCAAGTAACAAACGGTGACGTTTCTGTAATCTACCAAGGTGATGTGATCTTAGGTCGCATGGCTATGGGTGCTGATTACTTAAACCCAGCTGCTGCTGTTGAACTATATGTTGGTGCTACTGCTCCTTCTGCATTCTAATTTATACATTTATCGGGGACCTTCGGGTCCCTTTTTTTTTATCTATGGCTACCACAACAATACAACCCGATACCGAACTATCCGCAGTTAACTCAATCTTGGGTAGCATAGGTCAATCGCCCTTGACTACGCTCAACTACAACAACCCAGAAACAGCATTTGTTTATAACTTATTAGTCGAAGCAAACAAAGATGTACAGGGTGAAGGATGGCATTTTAATACTGAGGATCATGTACTTGTGACCCCAGATGCAACGACTAAATATATAAATGTTCCTAGTAACTATCTACGTTATGACTTGCATTCTGGTCACGTTGATAAGTCTATGGATTTAGTAAAAAGAAATGGAAGACTATACGACAAGGTAGGTCATACAGATCAATTTGACGATGATCTTTATCTTGATATTGTTACTCTCTATCCATTTGAAGACGTACCACCAATATTTCAAAGATACATAATCTCGAAAGCTGCTGTTCGTGCAGCTACTCAGCTCGTTGCCAATAGAGAATTGGTTGGACTTTTACAAGTACAAGAACAAGCTGCTAGGGCAAATGTTCTCGAATATGAATGTAATCAAGGTGATCACTCCTTTATGGGCTGGCCGCATGAAAGTTCATACAGACCTTATCAACCTTACAAAGCACTACAAAGATAATGGCAAGTGTTACTCAAACAATACCTACACTGACTGGTGGTTTATCTCAACAGCCAGATGAACTGAAGATTCCTGGACAAGTCAGTGTCGCTAATAATGTGATTCCTGACGTAACACATGGTTTATTAAAGCGTCCAGGAGGGAAGTTAGTTGCATCTATTAGTGATAATGGAACCGCAGCTTTAAATTCACAAACTAACGGTAAATGGTTTTCCTATTATCGTGATGAAACAGAAAGTTATATAGGACAAGTTTCTAGATCGGGCGATATAAATATGTGGAGATGTAGTGATGGTCAAGCAATGACTGTTAACTATGACTCAGGTACTGCTACTGCTTTAACTACATATCTCACACATACAAATGACGAAGATATACAAACACTAACTCTTAATGACTATACATTTTTAACTAACAGAACTAAGACAGTAGCTATGTCTTCAACAGTTGAACCTGTTAGACCCCCTGAAGTTTTTATAGATTTAAAAGCTACAGCTTATGCAAGACAGTATGCAGTTAATTTATTTGACAACACAACTACTACAGCTGTTTCAACTGTAACGAGGATAGATGTTGAACTTATTAAATCAAGTAATAATTATTGTCATACTGATGGTTCATTAAGAAGTAGATCGCAAAGAATAACTGATAATACAAGATGTAGTTCAAGTGCTGGAGATGGTAGAGATGCTTATGCTCCTAACGTTGCGACTAAACTATTTAACGTAACAGATGGAGCCAGTCTTACTGATGAAGCAAATTCTGGTAGTCATACATATACTATTGACGTTAAAGATTCCAGTAATAATTCAGTTAATAGAGGAGTAAACCTATATTTCAGAATTAGAACTGTCGGACAATCAGTTCCTTTCACAACTGGTTCTGGTAGTAGTGCAACAACTACATACCAAGCCAGATATACCACTACCTTTGATCTCTTATATGGGGGTACGGGTTGGCAACAAGGTGATTATTTTTACGTTTGGATGAAAGATGGTTATTACAAAATAACTGTTGAAGCAATTAGTACAGCAAATGTACAGGCAAACTTAGGATTAATTAGACCTAACCCAACACCATTTGATACAGAAACAGCAGTAACAGCTGAATCAATTATTGGTGATATTCGTACAGCTATTATTGCGACTGGTAATTTTACTTCTGCAAATGTTCAACAGATTGGAACTGGTTTATATGTAACTAGACCTTCCGGAACATTTAACGTTACAGCTCCTTCAAGTGATCTGCTAAGAGTTATGTCTGGTGAGGTATCTAATGTAGATGATTTACCTTCTCAATGTAAGCATGGATATGTTGTAAAAGTTGCTAATAGTGAAGCAGATGCTGATGATTATTACGTTAAATTCTTTGGTCATAACAACAGAGATGGAGACGGAGTATGGGAAGAATGTGCAAAACCAAGCAGAAATATAGAGTTTGATAAAGGCACTATGCCTATCCAATTAGTTAGACAGGCTAATGGTACATTTACTGTTTCACAAGCTACTTGGGAAAATGCTGAAGTGGGGGATGAATTAACTAATCCCAATCCTTCCTTTGTTGGTAAAACAGTAAATCAATTAGTTTTCTTTAGAAATAGATTAGTCTTCCTAAGTGATGAAAACGTAATCATGTCAAGACCTGGCGAGTTTTTTAACTTCTGGTCCAAGACTGCTACAACATTTACACCTCAAGATGTTATAGATCTTGCCTGTAGTTCTGAATATCCAGCAATTGTTTATGACGGTATTCAGGTTAATGCTGGATTATTGCTATTTACTAAAAATCAGCAGTTTATGCTGACTACAGACAGTGATATTTTAAGTCCTGAAACTGCAAAGATTAATGCAGTATCATCCTATAACTTTAATGAAAAAACACATCCTGTTTCTTTAGGCACTACTGTTGCATTTATAGATAATGCTAATCAATTTACTAGGTTCTTTGAAATGTCTAATGTTGTTAGACAGGGTGAACCTGATGTAGTTGATCAAAGTAAAGTTATCTCAAGATTATTAGATAAAAATATCAGTTTAGTTTCAGTATCCAGAGAAAATTCAGTTGTATTCTTTAGTCAAAAAGATACAGATAAAATTTATTGTTTTAGATATTTTACTTCTGGAGAGAGACGTTTATTACAAGCTTGGTCTACATGGACAATAACAGGAGATATTCAATATCACTGTATGTTAGATGATGCTTTATATGTTGTTACTCGTAATAATACTAATAAGGATCAGATTGTTAAATATTCTTTAAAGCTTGATGATAATGGACATTTTGTAACTGATACACAAGGCACTACCAGTACAGATGATGACAGTATTTATAGAGTACATTTAGATCACTCTTCCTCTGTTACAGCTGCATCAAATACTTATAACACTACAACTATTAAAACTACAATTCCAAAACCTAATGGATATGAAAGTACAAAACAGTTAGTAGCTTATGACACTGATGCTGGAAACGATTTAGGTAGATATGCATTAGTTACTGTATCTGGTTCTAATTTAGAAATTCCAGGAAATTGGTCAAACAACTCTTTTATAATTGGTTATCTATATGAGATGGATGTACAAATTCCAACCTTATATGTAACTCAACAAGTAGGAGATAAATATAGATCTGATGCTAAATCCTCACTTATTGTGCATAGGATTAAGTTTAGTTTTGGACCTCTTGGAGTTTATTCAACAACTATACAAAGAGATGGGAAACCAGATTTTACTGAAACAAAGGAGTTAGGACTAGCTGGCGTTGTAGGCGCAAGTAGATTACCAATTGTTCCTGAAGTAATAGAAACAGTTCCTTGTTATGAGAGAAATACAAACCTAAAAGTAAACGTTAAATCAGAACATCCAGCACCAGCCACACTTTATTCACTGGCATGGGAAGGAGACTTTACAAATAGATTTTATAAACGTGTCTAAATTTATTCACCCAGTTACAAAGGAAGCTGCATTAGATGTGGCTTCCAATCTTTTACCAGATGACCGCAGGGAAGTTGAAGAGGGTCATGGACATGATCCTGTTAAGGTAATCCCACTATGTGCCGCGTATGGAGATAGTGTTTATTTTACAGTTCCCAACGGTGACTTAGCCGGAGTAGCCGGCGTACAGGAAGATGGCAGAATCTGGATGCTATGTACACCCGCTATTCACAAGTACCCACTAACTTTTGCAAGAGAAGCTAAAAGATATGTGGAAAGTAGAGAAGAGAAGTTGCTCTGGAATATCGTTGATAAACGAAACAGAGTTCATATAAAACTACTCAGATTCCTTGGGTTCAAATTTTTACGGGAATTAAAACACGGACCTAATCAATTACCCTTTATGGAGTTTTGCCGTGTGTTTAGGAGCAGCTGCTAAGACAGCTAATGAAAATGCTCGTAGAAGATACAAATACGAGAACGAAAGGAGAGAGCGTAAATGGATGCAAACTATGTCCATTTATAATGCTCAAAAAGTTAAATATGAAGAAGACGTACAAAATGCTGGTTTAGCTCAAGCCTATGTTAAAACTGAACAGCAAGAACAAATGGATCTTGCCAGAGGTGAGGCTCAACTTAAGTACGCTGAACTATTTAGAAAATTACAAGAGAATAGTACTTATGGAAAATTAGTAGCTTCCGGTCAAACTGGAAAATCTACTAGAAGAAGAGGAACTATAGATTATGCAAAATATGGTCGAGATGTAAGTGAAATTGCTAGAAAATTAACTCTTAATGACAGAGAGTTGGCTCGTAAGAGTTCAGCACAGATATCTAAATTTAAACAATTTAAAGACGAGGCATTTGCCAAAGTTGCATTTAAACCTATTCCAGATGTTGCACCACCACAACCTGTTATGCAGAACGTTGGAGCAGCTATGTTTATGGATGCTTTATCTATAGGTACATCCTTAGCAACTGGTTATAGAGCTATCGTGGGGAATTAATATGGAAGACGATTTTTTTAATTTTAGAGAAGCAGTTGACTATGGTTCAATTCTTGCTTCTAGTTATGACCCAGTTAATACAAGTTATGACAGGCGTGAAGAGCTAGAAAAGTTAAATGATGAAGTTCGTAAGAAGAATGCTGAATTGCCTGTAGATATAATTAAGAAATTAGCTGGTTTAATACCTACAGCAAAGAAACTTTCAGATAAAATAGCTTGGGATAAATATAATAAAGATTCTGCTGCTAAAAATCCTTGGCCGGAAGGTAGTCCGCAGTATGAAGAATATAAAAAATTACAGCTACAACTAGATCAAGCTGAAAAATTAAATTCAGAGATGCTTGGTGATGCTTATAAAAAAGAAGATATTATTAGTATTAAAAGCCTTAAAGCTGATGGAGTAGGTAATAGAAAAAAAAGAAATATTATTTTTAATGCTGATCAAGTTACGTGGGATGGTGATATAGCAAAACAAATAAATGATAATTATAAAGGTGGTTTTCCAGATACACAGACAGCTGAAAATTTTATCAATGGTTGGTGGCAGCAGAAAAAAGAAAATTTAATTGCAGCCGGTTTTAACAATAGATATATTGAATTTTATGGCAGAAAAAAATTTGATGATCTTAAGTCTTCTTTTTTACAAAATGTCAAACCAAATATTCTTACAAAGGAATTACAAGAAGATAAAAATTTAGATATAACAAATATCGACACTTTATCTCAAGGCGAAAATTTCAATGAAGGTATTTATAAATGGGCTGAGTTAAACAAAGGAAAGTTTAATAATAATATTGGCGATGCTGTTCGTTATAAAACTAATTTAATGTTTGAATTGGTTAAAGCAGATTTACTGCCCTACGATGTAGTAGAAAATTTTCTATTTTCAATTACCAAAGCTAAAGGAGATAAAGAAAAGTTAGTTATTGAAAAATTAGGTGGAAGTACTATTGCCCAAATAGAAGTTAATGGTTGGTTAGAACAACTTGATATAGCCAAAGAGAAATCTTTAGAAGCCATTAATAAAAGAGACTCCAACTATAAAGGTAACTACTACCAAGATATGCTGAAAGTTCTTTATAAGGATGGAAACATTCCAAGTAAAGAAGAACTTGTTGATTACATCTATTCAAATGAAGACACAAAGTTTGATTTTAGTACCGGTGGGTTACCAGACAAAGTAAGAAATCTTTTATCTGCAGAAGCGCAAAATGATGCAGAGTTAATACCTTTATATGAGAAGAAAGCACAGTTAGGGATATTAACAGTAGCTGAAGTAATGAAATTAGAAAGCTCTACTTTAAGGCAACAATATCTTCCACAGGCTATCTCTGTTAACAACATGGGTATGTCTAAGCAGATGACTACTTTTTCTAAAGAAGCCATTAAAACCATGGCTGATGAAGTAGAAAAAGATTCTATAGGTAAGGTTGAAAAGTCTTCAAAATGGTTATCTATTAAGCAACAAGCTGAACTTTTATATCCATCTTTATACGCAGCTAACTTAAAAACAGCAGCACCTAATCTTGAAAAAGGATTAAGTGTTGAGGCTGTAGCTCATGCTGAAACTATGAAACAGTTATATGAAAAGGCAGGGGCTGGTCATTTTGATAATTGGGGAGAGTTTACAACTAATACATTAAAAATGCAGAGTGCTGTTGAGTACTTAGCAATGGATAAAGATCATATTAATACTCAAATAATTCCTGGATTTGAGGAAGATGTTAAAGCTGCTATGAATTTACCAGCTGGCTCTAAAACTGTACTTCCAGCTTTTAAACAACTTGGAGAAAAGATAGGAGTTCCTGGATGGCAGATTCAGCTTCAACAAAAAAAAGTTGGAGAGAAACTAGGTGGTGTAGAACATGTTAAATCTGAAGTTGAGTTAGCTTTTGAAAAGTTAAATGATAAGCAAAAGAAATTACTAAGTAAATACCCTACTCCAGCTAAATTAGCTAGAGCTAAATTCTTAGCATTTATGGAAGATAGTGGAGAAGGAGAAGGAGTTATTACTTGGAATGAATTATCAATAGTCCACGAGGATGTAGGTAAGTTTATCTATAAAGAGGAAACAGGAGGAGATGATTATCCTGTAACTCCAACATTAGGGAAACTTGAACCACGTAAAGGTGACTGGAAGGAACTTCCTGGAGCCACTCGAATTGGCTATGCCGTATGGGATGGTAATGAATGGGTATATAGTTCTAAACGTGGTCGAAACAGCCAGAAATGGATAGGTAGTATTGAAGATTATAAAGGAACTGATGGATATTATTATCCATTTGAAGGTACTGAAAATGATCTGACTACAACATTCTTTGGTGGAGATGAACCAATCAACACCGCAGAAGAAGGTGGTCCTAAAGTTGGTGACTGGTACAAGGTTACAAACAGAAACATAGGTGCTATGGATATCGGTGACTTAGCCGGTGGAGAAAGTAAACCTTATGTTGTATGGAACGGAAAAGAATGGGTCTATAGCGCAGTGAAGGGTAAAACCCCTAATGAGTACCAAGGTCCTCAACCACTAAGCAAAATTGACGAAGAAGAAGAATTTAAAGAATCACTTAGAAACAAAAACATATTAAGACAACAAAATTACTAAGGTAAATTATGAGTTCTGATTATCAGATTGATATAGATGCTCAGGCTCTGGAAGATGCACAGCTTGAGTTACAAACATTAGCTGAAGAAGAAGAAAAGAATCAAGTTCTTCAGCAGCAAAGAGATCTTCAAATACAACAACTCCAAGAACAAGCAATAGCTGAACAGAAAGATCCAAGAAATAAAGAAGATGGTGGAGGTGTAAGAGGATTTGCAGCTGAACTAGGTGCTGCCGTTAAAGGTGGTCTTCAAGATACAGCATCCTCTATTGTCACTCTTCCAGAAAGAGCTATTGATATGTTCAGTGGTGAAATGGAAGAAGAGTCTCAAACTGACGAGGGCTATAACGCTGAATGGGATGATTGGTTTGTTGATGAAGATAATCCAATAGAAACTAAAACATGGTGGGGAGGTGCTCTACGGAGTCTTGTTCACTTTGGTTCTTTAGTTCCAGCAAGTTTAGTAGCTCTTAAAGCTGTTGGATTAGGTGCTGTCGGTACTGCTATCGGTGGTGTTGGAGGTTCATTAGTTAGAGGTGCAGCTATTGGTGCGACCTCTGATGTTATATCTAAATATTCACAGGAAGATAACGGTCTGGCTATTTTGAGAGATCGTTATAACTTTATTGATACTCCTTTATCTACTCAAGAAGAAGATCACCCTGCCATGAAAACATTGAAAAATGTTGTAGAAGGTATGGGTATTGGAGCTTTATTTGATGGAGTGGCAATTGTATTAGGTAAAGGTGTTAAAAAAATAAGAGGTAAAGGCAAAAGCCAAGTAGTTAACGACGTTAATGAACAAATAAGTGAAAAAGCACAACTACAAGCTCAGTCTTTAAGACCTGATCAATACGGTGGTTATAAAAACAAACCAGTAACTGATTCTTGGCAAGCTGCTCCAACATCAAATGGAAAGGCTGCTGATGTTTATTATCAACGTAAAAGAATTGCTACTGATTATGGTGCTAGTAACGGTTCAACAGATTCATTACATACACCAGTACAGGTAGAAAGAACTGCAATGAGTGCTGATATGGCACAAGCAGAAGTTGAGAGAGTTCTTAAAGACTTTATGTCTGACGATAGAATCCAGGCTGAGATTGCAATAGCTAAAAAAGAAGGAACTTCTCTTGCAAAAAAATGGGGTTACGCAGCTGAAAAAGCTAGAGAAATGCTTGAAGGTAGGAATGCAACTGATTTATCAACAGAGGAATTTTGGAGACAGA
>VTLG01008443.1_pt1 | contig 11988 bp, 7 predicted proteins | sample 4694571 | NCBI WGS metagenome assembly VTLG01 (sample SAMN12604809, study PRJNA352737) | marine metagenome | biome: ENVO:00000447; feature: ENVO:00000209|ENVO:00000569|ENVO:01000036; material: ENVO:00002151; isolation source: viral sequences binned using virsorter ... | reverse complement strand
TGGTTCATAGCCTGCAACATCATTTCTTGTTGCTTGGCTTTCGCCTTTGCAAACTGGCCCAGTAAAGTTGTTACAAAGCCTAGTAAAGATCCACCTAAGAGGGTTGCAATTAACTCCATACTATTTACTTAAATTGATCAGGGCTATAGCCAGTTCTCGTTCGTTCCTGCGATATTGCTTGTATAGCCAGCCTATAAACTAATGCAATTTGATTAGGTGTGTATTTTGGGCTACCATCTTCCCTTTTAGCCATTGCTGTGACTTCACTTAGAATAGTACCCTCTGGAAAGCCTGCTTTCACAAACTCTGGATACTTACCTTCTTTGATACCCCTTCTAACTGCGGCCCGTAACTGAATATCACCAGTACGTTGAAACTTTAATTCGTGAAAATCATTAACAAGTTGTAGGTGCTTTAAACGCCCCCCATCGGGATCATTTTTAATGGCTATAATATCAGGATCTTCCGGTTTAAAAGTGCCGGTTGCACCAATTAGGCTTCCTATTCTTTTGTCTACTCCTTCTCTAAGTCGCTTAAGAGCGCTCCTCAACCGTAATCTTTGCCCTTCTACATTGTCAGCTTTATATTGCGGACTACGAATTACATCTATGATTGCTTGCTCAACATTTGGAGCAGTATACTTTTTTGCTACTCGATCTAGTATAGTATTATCGAAGCGTCTAAAGAGTGTCCAAGGAGATCGCATATTCAATCTTGAAAATTCTTTTTGTAGATCATTCTTGTATCGTCCTGATCCAATACCAAAGATTTGTTTTTGAATACCCCCCTCTGATCTTAGTAGACGAGTTGTTTCTGGTGAAACAGCACCACGTTCAAAACCCTTTGGTAGTGCCATAAAGGGCAATCCAAATAACGCTCGCCGTTCTTCTCCAGTTTCGGGATCAGAAAGAATATTTTTCTTAGGAAATGCTCTAGTCATAACACCCAAATAGCGTCTCTTAGCATCGCCATATGCTCCCATCATAAAGGGGTTGACATCAGCATCATCTGGAATATCTATCCAAACTGGATCAACATTGCCGAGAACATCTTTTACCATACCAAATGGAACCGTGGCCCTTGCCATATACGCAAATAGTGCATCACCAATGCCATCGGCAAGTATGTTTCTAACCTTTTCATTTGCCATGTCAGGGTTTTCTTGAAATAATCTTGAAATACTATCGGCCCAAGCTAATCCTTGCCCTGTCTTAAACGCTTGACCAAAGGCTACTTCTAGATAGTCGTCGGTTTTATCTCCCCTAAGAGCAACTGCTGCTAGGCTTTCTCTAGCTGAATTTTGAAAATTTTTCCTATCTTTCTCATCGACTACTACCCAATTTTTTATTGTTTCTGGATCATTGCCTGCAAGAAAATTTGTTGACCTTAAAAGAACATCTGCAAAGAGCATCTGCGGAGCGTACACACCATAAAATGCTCGTGCATCAGCGTACATTCCTCTAGCAACATCTCCGACTGCTGGTAATTTATGCATTTCATACCACTCAGCTTCTGGTCCTTGTGCTGCTCTCAATTGAATAGCCCCATAAAGCAAAGCCATGCCACTGATTTGTTGGGCTGCTATTTTATGAGGTGTTCGTCCGGGTAGAATAAATCCTAATTGTTTAGCCTTATCTCCTCCAACTCTTTGATAACTTTCCCAGACTGTCTTTTCATCATTCGTGAGTGGACGCTTTGCTAGAGCTTTCTGTTTAGCCCATTCTTGTCCATCTAGCCCCCCTTTATACTCAGCAAGAATACTACGGGCATCATCTCCCGTTGGATTGTCGTCAACGATTTTAACAAGGTTTTGTGCGTCTATTTTCGCCCGCAACTCTTTACCAAGGTTAGGCACAGCCCTACGATACCCAAATTTTTCCAATGGTATCATACCAACAAATGGAGCATACTCAAAAGTGTGCTTTAAAAAACTTGCTACAAATCGAGGATAGGGAATAAAACCAGAACCAAGTATAGGAATAGAAAAGAATTTAACAAACGCATCACCTATGGTGTTTGCATCAATAGTTCTCTTTAAAAGTTTTGCTTTTCTCTTACCATCCACCTCCTCAAAAGTTACTAAGCGTTCTGTTTTTCCTGGCCCAGTAAATCGTGTTTGATATGTAAAATCTAACCCAGCATTCGTTGCACCTAGATGGTCCGTAAAAGGAATTTCATTAAAGCGACCCTCTCTGGAGAGTTGAATAAGACGTTGATGACCCACTCGTTGTCCCAATTCCGTTACATAAATTGCACGTTTAAAGCTATTATCAATAAAAGTATTAAGGGCATTCATCTTTCTAGCAAATCGGGTAGGTAATCTATCACTTTGCCCTCCTTCAATATCCGCAAGTTGACGAATATAATAACCAAACTCTTTAGGAAATGGTGTTGAGAAAAATTGAAACATTGCTTTTGCTGTTTGTGGATCAAGCATATGTTTTAAAAACATGACAGGTGAAGCCATACGAGATAACGCTTTTCTCATGTCTACTGCCTTTAATTCAAGACGGCCAGCATCCCCTTGCGTTCGTCGTGCTGCTGCAGTAACATATTCAAAGCTTCCTTGTAAAAGATTCGTGAGCATGTATAGCGGCGCACGTATCGTAGCATTAGCAGTATTTCTTGCAGTTGTTGCAAGCTGCACAGTCATAAAGCCTTTTGTAAACCTATCAAATTCTGCAATTACGCCTCCGGTTCCTTGTATAAAGCGAGTGCTTTTCAAATGAGCTAATAGAGTATCTTGCCCCTTTTCCATTGCACTGATAAAAGCTTCACCTTCTTCCGTAAAAGTTATTTGCATTTGCTCTGTAATTTCTTTTCCTGTCTCGTCTCTTCTTGTTACAGGAACTGGAACCTCTTGGATTCCTCTTACTGATTCTGCAAATTTACGCATAACTGATCTTGCTATTGCACTTTGACCACCTAAAAGCGTACCAGCATAGGACAAATCTGCAACATACATATCGGTTAATTGTCCAAGTGTAAGATTATACTTGTCTAATAAATCCCCTACAAAATTCTGTTTTTGGTCCTTAGTGGATTTTTGAAGTAGCTCATGCATTATCATTGAAAATCGTTTGGTAAGTAAATTCTCTACTTCAATGTCTGTTATGTCTTTTATGTTTTTAGGAGGGTCTGTACTTAAATCTAACAGTGTATCTTTATCTAGCATTTTATATGCCTTAGCCTGTTGTATAACATCTACCACAAGCCCAGCAAGTCTACCCTGAATTGAATCAGCAGCTTCTTCTTGAGTACGATTACCAATCATTAACGTAAAATCATCTGCAACCTTTGGTGGAATTTCATCCGTCGTTCCACGTAATAGATCCCTACTAACCTTCAGACCACGTTCTACGACGGCGGGATCAAGGGGCTCTAAATCTTTATTGCGTCTAAGAAAGGAAAAAACATTAAGATAAAGTGCTTTATCCTCTTGAACAGCTTTGTCACTTTTTGGTACCTCTTCACCAAAACCATATACTATTTTTGCTACGTTCTTTTCTGCCTCTGCAACTTTACCGGCTAGAGCTTGATTTGCTTCCTTTATTAGACCAAGTGCAGCCATTTGACGGCGGCCTGTAACAGCACCAACTGCTCCACCAAGTACCGCCCCACCAGTAACACCTAAAAGTCCGTGGAGTATGGGTTGCGATACTCGAAACTCTCGTTCACCTGTTATATCTGCCCGTGTTCTTACTGCTTCTCCAGCACCTCCAATAGTTGCACCTACAGCCCCTTCAACGGTACCTGCTCCTGCCGCACCAGTTAATGCCCTACGAGCCGCTAGATTTGTAGGCAATGCTCTTGCAATATTTAGTTGCTGATTCGCAATGGTTTTTTTCAATGCACCTAGTGCTGCTTCTCTAGCAGCCATACGAGCGGCTACAGCACCAGTGGCCCCAACAAGCTTACCAGCACCAGCAGTAATCACACTCAAATACGTTGACGGGGCGGTAATGATACCTCCACCATAGTCCCTAATAGCGTCTAAAACACTACTTTCTGGGTCCATTCGATCCCAGACAGAATATAGTTTGCCTACTTGAGCCTTACCCGCATCGTCTAAATCATTTATGTGCCTAAGATCATTTACAGCAGCTAGTTCATTAGAGTTGGCATGTCTCATGTGACGAATAAAAAGCTTATATACTTCTTCGGGATCACGTAATTCACGCAAAGAATAGTCCTTACGCTCGCCTAAGAATTTACGAGCGTCTGCTAAAAAAGATTGGTCCCGAACTAAGAAATCTCTATTTAAATCAGGACCAAACTTATTGTAATACTTTTCTTCAGGATTAGTATTTGCCATATTAAAATTAACCTAGTTAGCAGGCGGTAGCATCAAACCGCCAGTGCTCATGCCGACAGCCGCAAGTCCCTCTTGGCTTGGCGAAGCAATTTCATAATCAGAATTAATGTACTGTTGGTAAAGCATTTTAGCCAGGCGGGTTCGAGCATCTTGTGTGATTAGTTGCGGACGTAACTCTGCTTGTCTGCCTCCTCTATCAACTATCATTCTCTTAATAAAATCTATCGCTATGTCTGGATTTTCTTGCTCTTTCAAAAAATCATAAAGAGTCTGTCTAGTTCCTGGTTTTCCTGGAATGTCAATTACTCTCCCCTCTACCCGGCTTGTCCTAGCCGGTACAGTACCAAACGTAGAAACTACAGAAAGTCGATCTTTCATTTGAGTTTCTGCCGCATTGTATAAAGTTTCTAAGTCGGTAGGTTGATTGCGTTGCAGATCTGGACTCCTTGAGACGCCCGCAATAAAAGCCTTGGCACCCTCTTTGACAGCCGCCTGACCTCTTGCGACTACCTCTCCTGCAGGAGTGTCCATCGTTGGGGGTGCTATTTTCTGCGGCTTAGGAGGGTCTACTTGTGCCTCCGCAGGCTCAGGCGGCGGTGGTAGTGCTTCTAGCGCAGTAATATTTGTGATTGCCGCTCTAAGTGTTGCTGGGTTTACATTCGGCAAGCCCTCTAATAACTCTATAAATTGTGCTTGTAATGCCTCATCCGCTATATAGAAGGCACTCTCTGGACTGCTTACTGCAAATTCTACCTCCCTTTTTCGGGTCGCTTGATCTGGAGAACCAAAAAACTTATCAGCGTCTGTCCCCTCTAAACGTGCCACCATGCCGCTAAGAGATTGCTGGGCCTTTTGTAGATCGGTTGCTGGTTGATCGGCACCCCCGGTTGGTAGTGGCGCTTCCATTGTTCTTGCAGAAGTAACCGAAATCCGTTGTCCTAGTAAAAACTCGTACTTTTCACGTTCACTCTTATAAAAGCCCTCCTCAGTATAACTCTTTATGATATAGTCTTGTAATGCCTTTGGCAAAATTATTGCATCATTTCTTCCTGCTAGTGGGTCAAAAATATTTTGCAATGTACCTGCCGCAACTAAAGCTGCTACCACACTTGGATCTACTTCTTGATTAAATATTTCAAGAGCCTCTTGACCAGCTATAGTTAACTGTTCCTTGGCTACAAGCGCCCCTGCCCCAACTAGATCTCTGCCTTCCAGTCCATGGGCACCAGGATTATTCAGTATATTTTGACCAGCAGTAATCATTGCGCCTTCTGTATTTTCAAATATTTGCCGTATTAATAGTTGGTCAGTCTTTGGCACCACTTGGCCTGTCTCACCAATTGTATAACTCTCTCCAAAAATTCCGCTATGAACTAACTTTTTACCAAGTCGATTCGCAAAAATGTTAAATTCAGTAGGGCCTAATAGTTTCGCACCTTCAGGTTGCAGACTTCTATAATTCGCTAGAACAGCCGTTTGCAAGTCTGTCATATCTTTAATTTCTTTAAGTCGGGCGTCTACTTCACTTTGTATAGTGTCCTTGGGAATCGTAGTATACTCTAGTCGGGCTACACCATCGTCGCCATAAACCATAGTCGGGACTTTTAGATCTTCCGTTAATTTCCTATCAGCATAGGCCGCTGTTTTTCTAGCCTGTTCAAGTTCCATTTGTACAAGCTCCGCTTGGTTGTCAATAGTTTGTTCCTGTCGTCTCTGCATGTCAGTTTTTACTGGTGTTAGTGTTACACCACGGTTATAAGCTTCTCTTTCAAAAGTATCATCTAACAAAGCTGCCGCTTGATCAGTCGATATGCCTAATGACTTTGCTGCCTGTTCCATAGCTTGATCTTCTGGATCAGCAAAGCCAAATGCTCGTGCAATGCCACTACGAAAATCTGGTTCGTCCTTTGGTCGTATTGCAGCCGCAGGAAACTCTCCTATATATCGATTTAGTATCTCCTCGTTAGTGGAGGGTTTTTGATCGGCCATTGATGGATCAAAACGGAACCCAAGCCGCTCTTGTTGTTCTCTTATACTAAGTCCCTCTGGAGCAGCCCCCATTTCCATAAATTTAGTTATGTGCGTTTGGTACAAAGGATCACTAAGTCGCAACATAGATTCAGCAGCGGCTCCCGTAATCCCCAAAGATCCTAACTCTTCTAACCTTTGTGTTGCTGCATCTGTTTTTGCTCTTCGAGCAAGCCTTGCTGCTTTAAGTTCCTCCCTAAGACTGCGAGTTGTAAATTCTACCTGTCTCTCGTAGGCAGCCTTCTTTTCATCTAGAAATTCACCAGCACCCTTAGCTACACCACTTCCAAAAAATAATAAATTACTCATATTGGCATTTCCTCTTCTGCAGTTTCTGGAGCTTCTAGAGCTTCTGGGGCATCTGGAGCTTCTGGAGCCTCTGTCTCACGAGCCATTAGACCTGACACTGCCTGTTGAACACGTTCATTTTCTTCTGTTTGTACTTGTTTCACTAGTTCGTCAGCTTTTGATGTATCCATAGCCATAGCTTTGGCAATAAGTGTATCATCTGCTGTTTCATCCGGCTCAAGTCCGGTTTTATATTCTACCTCTTCTTCATCTGCAATTGTAGTAATAAACTCATAAAGAGCAGGCGCAATTATAATACCGACATCAATACTATGAAGTCCTTCCATGACGCCTGACATTGTAATTCCGTCTATTAAATTTGTTACAGGAAAACCAGATTCAAGAATATCCAACATTTCCGCTGTTCTATTCGCATCAGCAAATCTGTCTAAGTAATAGCCCATCGCTTCTTCAGGAAGTGTAAACCTTGCAGGTTTTTCCCACGGTCTAGCTCCTGGTTCTGTGGTCAATGATTGACCTGGAATTGGTGCTTGCAGTTGAGAAGAAAGGTAGTCTACCATATTAAACAGTCTCCTCCGGTGGTTGTCTTTGTTCAGTACGTAGTTTCGTTAAAATTTCTCTAGTGCGCTCTGCTAGAGTAGCTTCTGGACCTGCTGCAAACTTAGGAGTTTTAGTAAAAGGACTGCTTCCTCCCATTATTCCAGGCAAACTTGGGCGCTGCGCTTGTCGTGTCATGCGCTTTTTTAACGCAGCCGTTGCAAGAGAATTTGCAATAGCACTTGTGATTGCATTGATTGTCATCTTATTTTGTTTCCTTTTCACCAAATATTGATTCAGCATATCCGCTTACAAACGGCATAACTAGCTTACCAAAAAATTCTCCAATTCCTGTCGTGGCATTTTTTCGTGCATTATATTCTGCTATATTCATAGCTTGAGAAGCCTGAATTTGCGCTCTTTCCAGTTCCGTGAATCGATCAAGAGAATTTTCACCACTCTGATACGCCCATTCCATTACATCTCTATATTCTTGTTGCAGATTATTGTACGCTACCTCACTCATGTTTACGAGATTTTGTGCATTAATTTGGTTTTGAAAATTAGCAGCAGCAGTGTCCGCCGTTGCAATTTCTCTACGCCATAAAGCATTACTTTGTGCGATTTGTATTTGATTTCTTGAATAAAGCTGTTGCATTTGATTTACAAATTGAGCATTCAATTTTTGTATAGAATTTACTTCACCAGCATTAAATTCATTAGCCGTATTTATAGCATTAGCATTTCGTAGGGCTATCTCCGAAATTAAATTATCATAAAACTGATCTACTTGCATTTGGCTTTTAGCATTTATTTGACGAGCTACATTTTCAGCAGCAGTGTCCGTAAGCAATGCCTGTACTTGCTGTTGAGAATTTAAAATAGCACTCTGTTGAGCATTATTTAAATTCTGCAAATCAAGTTGCAAGAATTGCTGAGAATTTTGAGTAGCAGCTTGTTGTCTATTGTTTAAATTAGCAATATCTAAATTAGCTAACGCACCAGCTTGTGCTAAGATCAAAGCCTGTTTATTGTTTAAATTTGCTAAATTTGTTGTTTGAACAAGTCTAGAGTTTTCTAGTGCAATCGTTTGTTCAGCAGTAAAGTTTCTATTAGCAATGTCTGAAATTTTTGCAGCATTCTGAACCCTAGTTTGAAAAGCTTGGTCGAACTCTTGCCCCAGAAAGGTTGCTCTATACCTAGCCGCTTCCATAGCGGTTTGCTGTCGATTGCTTAGATTCTGAGCTTCAAATTTAGCAACTGTTGCAGCATCCATCTGAGCAATCGGTAGAGAAGCTTCCATTGCTGCTTGAACCACTGCTTGGCCTGCTATGCTACTAGCACCTAATCCTCTAGTTAATAGAGTTTGCTGGGCTGCACGAACTGCACCCTTAGCCCATGTTGGAACTTCGCCCTCCTCAAACTGTTGCAATAATGTCGTAAGTTGTCCTTGAACCGTAGCAGCTTCCGTAGGTGCTGCTGTCACCGCAGTCGGAGCTACAAATGTTGCAGCCTGTGCTGCTTGACCTGTAGGCAGAGCAATTTGTTCCCCTGCTTGTAGTGTTCGAGCAGTAGGCGCTTGCACCTGTGCCGCTTGAGCGGCTTGTGCAGCTTGCAGATTTGCTAACTGAGATTGAGCCTGTTGAGCGGCTTCTACAGTTTGTGTTGGAGCCTCAAGAGCTTGTGCTGTTCCAGGTAATGCCTGTATAGCAGGGGCAGCAGCAGCAGCGGTAACAGTTGGAACCGCAGCCTGTGTTGGAGCAGCAGCTACCGCAGGATCAACTTGAGTAGCTTGAGGTATTTGCGTTGCAGTTATTTGCCCAACTGTAGGATCAATAAGTTGCGCCTGTTGCAAGGGAGTTCCTACAGCTTGAAAAACCCCGCCTACAGGTAACTGAGGTTGTGTAACCCTTTGAGCAGTCAGTTCTGCAATTTGTGGAATCTGCGGACCTTCAGCCGGTTGTCCCGCTTGAGGAGAAGGGAATCCCATCTCTGCCCTCACAGGCTCTGCACTCCCAAAGTTGTAGGGGTTTGTAGTCCTAGTCCAGTCTGCACTTGGAGGTGACCATCCTCCAGATGGAGCAGTCCACCTTTCACCTGTTTTTTGATTATAATAAGGAACAAGTGCCTGTGTTGTCATCCCTTTAGGACCAGTAAACCCATATGGATTGCGGGAGTCCATATTCATAATGTCTATTTCAGCCTTTCTTATGCCACCCTGTTGAAACTGACGCATTTTGTCAGGACCAAACATGTCCATATTTTGTTGGTCAAAATATTGTTTTGCTCTTGAGGGATTCTCTTCTAAAAACTTGCCAAAGTTATCAAGGTTAGCTTCATTGTAACCATAGCTCTGTGCTAGTTTTCGTAGCTGAGTAGGACTATATCCCGTAAAAACATTGTTTGGTAGTGCCATAATAATTCCTTTTTATTTATCTGCAACAGAGGTAATAATTACCAGTCAGTTTTTACCGGCTCTTCCGCTGCCTCTTCTGAAGGTTCAGGGGCCTTTAACTTCTTTTGCATTACTATATTTTGTGCTGTAAGTTCCGCTACTTTATTTAATGCATCATTTCTTTGCTGCATTACTACAATTAAAACATCTTTTATGTTGGCTTCCATAATAATTTCCTTTTATTAGGTTCTCCAAGTGCGATGTAATTTTATTCTGGCTTTGACGGCCAAGTTGGATTTTGAGGATTAGACTCATTAGCAGGCATATCACGCAAGGCTTGTCTGTACGATTGCCAGCGAGCCGCTGTCCCGGAAGGCGCATCCGCAGATTGTGTCCAGTCGCATTCGGCAAGCCGTATATCCCGCTCTTGGCGTAATCTTGCTAAAAATTCTGCTGGTTTATTGTTAATTGCAGCATTTCTTTCATTTACAATTCTCTGTTTTTGGGAAGTGCTTAGGGTAACTCGTGTGCCACCATTTGCATTAGCTACTACAGTAGTGGCAACATCACTTAATGAAACTGTCATTCGTATCTCCTCCTATGACTTAGCTAATCCGTACATTCGTACTGTGCCCGATTCTGTATTACTATCTCTGCTAAAAAACCGCATTCCTGTGATTACAGCCGTTCCCTCGAAAACGCCATACGAATAAAACGGGGTTGGAGTACCGTCATTATCGATCATCCAGCCATCCATCTTCATGTAACTTTTCCCTGAGCTATTCGCATTGTAGATCATAAATATTCCAGAGGTATTTTCCCCAGAAGCATTTCCGTTGTTCACTGCATTATTAAGCATCATCGCATTAGCCGAATGGTTCCGGTACACTGAAATATTAGAGTCGCCGGTAGTTGAAACAGACCTCGCCCACGTTACCCATCGGTAATCGCCAGAATCATCTTCTAAGGCGGATGAGCCGGTATAGACTCTGGCTTGAAGGGCGTTAGCGTCGTTAGTTGATACAATGTCTAGTAAATGGAACATGTACACATCATAAGTAGAACTAATACCACTAGTAAAGTCTATTCCAGCAGCAGCGCCCGTTGAGAGGTTTGCTTCTGAGATAAAGTTCCATGCTCCGCCTCCGCCTATGTATGTTTTAAGTCGAGACGCAGCAACCTTGGTATTTGTTCCTCCTGCACCATTATCAACAATAAATAAATCTGCATCTGCAATTCCTTCACCAATGTCTGATGCACCATCAATTTCGAGAGCAGATAGAGCAACTTTACCTGCTGTCTGAATAGTACCAAGCTTAGTATCTGCAATTGCAGCCGACGCATTAACATCAGCATTAACAATTACACCAGAAGCAATTGCTGCCGCACCTGTGTTGGAAAGACTAATATCCCCTGATACAGCTACAGGATTATAGTTTGTACCATCGGCTACTAGAATATGCCCACTGGTATTTGTTCCCATAAAGAGATCATCACCAGAGATAGTAAGATCACCAGACACGGTAAGATTACCTGTCGATGATAGTGACATCTTTTCTGCAGCAGCTTCCGAAGCAGCAGTCTTAAAGCTTAGTTTCGTGGCATTATTAGAAGAACTAAAGTCTCCTTCGGATACAGCCTCAATACCAGCGGCTACCAGAATTGCATCTGTGCCTTGAGCTTCATCAGGAGCTTGGAAGTCGAGCTTACCAATAACATCATTCGCAGCAATATCTGTCTCACCCGTTTGTAGAGTAAGCGAAACAGGCTTATCGTCTGCCGTTGCCGTGTGCTTTAGAGTAAGACCCTTATCCTGTACATGAGAAAGTTTAATCTCTTGGTCATCACCGAAGTAAACAACCGCTTCATCAGCAAGGTACAAATCCGACCACTCAAGCGAAGCTGAACCTATTGTTGCTCCATCGGAAGCATCAGGTACGATAGAAGTTTCTGCAGTAAAGGTATCGGTTCGTATTCCAGATGTACCATTATCAATAGCTCCAAAACCAGAAGTTATTGAACCACTATCCAGTGCGCCAGTTGTAACAATGTTACTACCACCAACATTATGACTTGCAAAATACGTTGATACCGTATCCACATTCGTCATACGCATGGTGCCAGCATCGTTGATTAAGATACCGTCGCCACTGGCTACTGCTGTAGTGCCTCGTGCAGTATCACCATCGATTAAGTTTAATTCCGCAGTTGTTACCTCAGCACCATCTAGAATTTCTAGTTCTGCTTCACTGATACCAGCACTACCAATTGTAACTGTGCCAGCAAAGGTAACATTCGCACCACTAAACGTCATAGCTGTAGTAGTGCCTGACTTGATGATTAGATCACCACTGGTGTTGGTAGCACTACCAAACGTAGTCCCGTCATCTTTGAAGAAAATATC
>VTLG01004924.1_pt1 | contig 11989 bp, 24 predicted proteins | sample 4694571 | NCBI WGS metagenome assembly VTLG01 (sample SAMN12604809, study PRJNA352737) | marine metagenome | biome: ENVO:00000447; feature: ENVO:00000209|ENVO:00000569|ENVO:01000036; material: ENVO:00002151; isolation source: viral sequences binned using virsorter ... | reverse complement strand
TGATTGACTTTTTGTTGTTTTTTGAGTTATTGTATGGGACATGATACTAACAGACTCACAAACAATATGTTTATCGCTCTCTGCGGAGAACTTTGAAAAGTTGAGGACGGCTTCTTTGGCCCGTGACATTACGATTGAGGAACAGTTGCTTCGTTATATAGCAAAGGACTATTCCAAGAACGGTGACACCATGGAAGCGCACCTTGATGCAAAGGGCGAATATATAAAGGGCTTATCAGAAGCGCGTAATTCATAACGGGTTGGCTTAACTCGTCGAGTTTTTTGCGTTCGCGCTTCTGTCTATGGTAATTTCGTGCGCAAAAAACAATAGGCTACCAATGGGAATTGAACGTTCTCGCCCCCTGCGCGTTATTTTAACGTTGCCATTGGTTCTATCCTAAAACGACGTTAAAAAAGGGGGCACCTTTCCTTGACATTATAAGACTAATCCTTATACTTCTTATATAAGGACGCTTTCCTGTTTTTTGTATTTTGATATAGACAAACTAAACAATAACTTAGTTCTCAGTGTTTACAGGAAAGTGTTCTATAAGGAAAAAACCATGAACATATTTTATTTTGACAAATGTCCAGTCCAAGCAGCAAGGGCGCAACCCGACAAAATGTTGGTGAAGATGCCTTTAGAGACTGCGCAAATGTTGTGCACCGCACACCGAGAATTAGACGGCGATGAATACGCAGATAAGGTGGGTCTCTACAAAGCTGCTTACAAGAATCATCCTTGCACGATCTGGGCCAGAGAAACCAGTAAGAATTATGAGTGGTTGCTCAGACATTTTCTTGCGTTGGGCGATGAATACGCTTTTCGCTACAGTAAAAAACACAAAAGCGTAAATGACTTGTATATTCTTTTGTCTCAGTTGCCTTGGAATATGCCTTTAAATGCTATGACACCAATTGCACAAGCGATGCCTGACGAATATAAGGACGAAGATCCAGTCAAAGCGTATAGAAATTATTGTATCGCTGAAAAAACCTACGCGAAATGGGAAAAAGGCAGAGAAAAACCGGAATGGTGGGTATGAAAATTGTCGTAGGTCTCTTAATTATTCTCCTGGGTTTTGTTTTTCTTGATCTGTCCACACTCGTTTTTAAAAACGATCTTTATTTGCTTACGCTCTTAGGGACTTTCAATAATCTTTTTTCTTTAAAGGTTGGATGGGCTTTTCTTCAAGCGGTTATCAGTCTTGCTTTGATTCTTTCAGGGGTTAAAATAATAAAATGCTCTTAAGAGACATACACAAGCTGATGAAGTCGGGCAGACTTCAAAAAGTCATTAACAAAACTTTTAAAGAAAGGAGAGGAAGTGTCAAAGATAAGAAGTATAGCCGGACGAGGACCAAAAAAACTGGCTGACTGGGCTGAGTTTTTGGAGAACACAGGTGAAGCCATGTTGGTTGCAGACGGATTTGAAGAAGCCTTTATGGGTGTTTCAAACGAATGGGGTCCACCACGGGCCGTTTACAGTTACGATCATTGCGTTCAGGTGCTTACACGAGACATGAGCCTTGAAGATGCAGTTGAACACATGGAATTTAATGTAGTGGGTGCTTATGTTGGAGAACAAACACCTATTTTTGTAAGAGAATATGTATAAAAGCCGGAGGATATAATGGCAAAAAAGAAAGAACAACGAAAGGTTATTCCTTTTCCTACTAAAAAGAAAAAACACGATTCTTGTGAGGCGTGTAAAAAAGAACTTGTTGATGAAACTATTTGGTGGGCAAAAGATGGAAAACAATATTGCGATCATTGTTATGACAATGTTTTTTATCCTGAATACTACGGTTTTACTAGAACGGAATTTGAAAAAGAAAAGGCTGCTAAAGACACAAAGAACGCTGTTTTGATGTGGGAGCATCAAAAACCACCACCCAAGTTGCTGCATTAAGTATGAAAAGAACAAACAACACACGATTAAATCCAACGAGGCCCTATGTTGAGGGCGTTCATAAAAAGAAAACCGATCCTGAGTTCTTAGCTTGGTTTGAAGAAAACAAAGGAGAGTTTGCGGATTGGTTTGTTAAAGGTGTTAAAGAAGGCAGCAATCTTTGCACGGCTTCTGCTGTTTGGGAGTGGGAAAAAGCAACCGGAAAAGCTTATGACGACTGATAAGGAGGATATGGTCAACCATCCGCCTCACTATAATCAAGGTGGAATGGAGGTGATTGATGTCATTGAAGCGGGAATCGGGGACCAGGGATTCATTGGGTACCTCCTCGGAAACATCTTGAAGTATCTTCTGCGGTTTAAGCACAAAGGAAAGCCAATCGAGGATCTAAAGAAGGCCCGGTGGTACTTGGACAAACTCATATCTGTTGTATCTAAACAACAAAACATCTAAAAACCTCATTTCTGCAAAAGTAGAACTGAGGTAGGAATTAGGCTCTGAACATTCCCTATATACAGTGTTTTTAACTAAATCTCATTTCTAAGTTCTATTTTTACAATTTTTTGGTTTTAACTATCAGGACCAAACATTGAAAACACGGCTGAGAAACTGAGATTAGCCTCAAAGCCTTTACCTATAGGGGTTTCGGTCTCATTTCTACCAACTGAGGTTGAACTGAGAAAATGAGATTACTTTTTCTTACGTTTTTGTGCTATATTTTGCAAAACGAGGGTTTTTATGAGCAAAAAGAAACAAAAAGGACCTCCTGGGTCCAATAACCCAAGCGGAAAGAACGTTCCGCACCTTACAGACAAGCAAAAACGCTTTGCAAGGGAACTTGTTTACAATGACGGCAGTAAAACCAAGACTCAATGCGCCATTGATGCCGGATACTCTAAAACAAGGGCCGGAGTTTCTGCTGCCGAACTTACCAACCCTAGAAAATACCCTCTTGTTGTTCGCCACATTCAAGAACTACAGGGAGAACTTCAACAAAAGTTTGATGTCACTTTTGATAGGCACATAAGAAAACTGGCTGAGATCCGTGACCAAGCATTAGAAAAAGGCAACTTGACTGCCGCCGTTTCAGCCGAAGTACAAAGAGGACGTGCCGCCGGACTATATATAGATAGAAAAGAAATACGAACAGGATCGCTTGAGTCCTTAAGCGAAATAGAATTGAAACAAAGAATTGATGGTTTTTTAAAAGATTATGCGCCTTTGCTTGAAGCAGAAGAAGGCGAATACGAGGAAGTTTGATGGTTCTTTACACCGAAAAACAATTAGAAAGGTGTTATAGGGTTTATTGTAAGGAACAAAGTAAAAAAGATATGCCCTTTATGTCTCTTGCTGATTTTAGGGCTATGTTTGAAAAAATGATGTCGACTATTTACCCTGTCTAACTACGGAAGTTCCCAGGTCCATGTTTCGTTGTCGAGTTTTCTCCACCCCCTACTAATTAATTCAATAGTTATTTTTCCTGTAACTATGCAGTCAACCAAAGGCTCTTTTTTAAGTTCGTGGTGTATTCTTAAAAGTTCTACATCAGAACATTTCGTGTAATCCTTGCCTTTTTTCTTTGGTTTTGGCTGTTCTTTTTCCATAAACTTGTTAAGCAACCAAGCATGGTTTTTTCTGTAGTATCGAAACACGTTCTTGTATTCTTCTTGCCCATGTTCTCGTCTTTCCCTACAGTTTCGGTCAAACATGTTAAAGACAAATACTCTAAAACCACTGGTTAAAAAGTTTTCTCGTTCTCGTTCTGACACAGGAAACAAAGCTAATTGTTCCCACTCGTTTTTACGCCATATTTTTGTCATGCGTCCTCCTTTTGCTTTTTGTAGATCGCTTTCGCTCTCTGTATTAATAAACTACTAACTTGTGGACTTGCCGACTCGTTAGGATTCCAAAATTTTGTTTGGCCTGTCTCTTGATCTACTTCAAATCGTATGTTGCCACGACCAAAACCAAGATGAACAAGCCCTGTTGTTTCTGAGGTGTATTTAACCTTTGCGCCATTACTCATAATACTTAAACTCCCATTTATTGTGATCCCATTGCAACGTGTTTAATCTACATTCCCAACAAACATAGTCCACCGAAGGGCCACCTTCATCGACCACACAATTACCATTAGCACAATCAGGATTTGCTTTATATTCATTACCAAGACAATAGAAAACTTCCTCCCAATACTGCGTAAACGGCAGAAAATCATAACCATCTGTACTATCAACATGGCCCTTTTCTTCTTCTGTCATGGCATCGTATTCGTCTGCACGTTTTTCCATTTCATCTAAGTAAGGAAACTTTTTATGCAACTTTATTAAACTTGTGCCTTCACTCATCGCTTTCCTCCGTTTTTGTAAACAGACGAAGAAACTTATTTCCGTCTGTTTCTCTCCAATCATCAAACCCTTCTCTTGGCTTAAAGTAGGTAGCATGGACATTGCAGTACACTTCTGTTCTCGGCAAATCCATGTTGTCATCAAAACAATCAAGATCAAAATATTGTCCGTCAATCTCTATCTCTATCCACTCTTGTTCATAGCTATCATGCTCACAAAACTTATCAAAATATTCTTTAGCTATTTTACGAGCCTTTCCAAGCTGTTCGCTTGTAATCCAGTCAACACCACTCATCGCTTTCCTCCCAGTTATAGATGTTCGTGTCATTAACTAAAGCAACCACAAAATCCACTCTTGTCTTACTGTTGCCCTCTACCAAGTGTCTCGCAAGTTTGTATGCGTTTAATTTATGCCTTTCAACAAACTCTCTCACTGCATTTTTACGAGCCCCTGTTGTTTCTGAAATAACATTGTAAACCTCTGAGTTAAAGAATAAATCACTCATCGCTTTTCTCCTTGAGCATTGAGTTTAAGGCATTCTTTTATAGCGTCCTCTAAAAAACAATGATCGCTACTCTCGCCACGATTACTTGTTTTTCCATTAGATACCTGAAACTCAGTAAACTTACCCGCATTTTCTTCTCCAAAAGCATCCCCGTTTACTCCCAAAACAATACACCAACCATCAGGTTTGTCCTTTTGAAAAAAAATCATTTGTTTTTCGTCAAAAATAAAATTATCACTCATCACTTTTCTCCTTAAAAAACAAAAAGTTTTCTATTATTGTTATTTGGTTTTGTAAATGTTCAATATCTTTTTCTATTTCAAAAACTTTAATATCATTATTTTCGTCTTCTGCAATATCATCTAACAAACAAGCTACAGATATACTTGCTTCTTTAACTGCTTCTATTACTTTATCTGTCATTAGTTTTCCCCCCTAGTGTTCTACTGTGTATTTTCCAATAAACAATGAAATCAGATATGACCTCTAAAGCTGATCCATATTTTTCTTCTTCCCAGGAAGGTCTTGGGGCCAGTTTTTCTAAATACTCAACCGCTTCTTCTATCTTGCTTAAGTCTTGTTGCAAGAAATGACTGAGCATCTTGTCTCGCTTGATTGCGGGATTTTCCATAACCATTGATCTAAATAAATCCATAATCATTCTCCTAAAATAATTGTTTTTGTTAATATAAAAATAGTCATATTACTTATCATACACATTTGTATATACAATGCAAATAAATATCCCATAAGGTGAATTTACTTTGGCAAAACTAGAGTCTAATTTTTGGAAGCAAGTTAAAAACAACCTCAAGGAATTTCAATGGGTTAGGCTAGAATCTTGGGCTACAAAAGGTGTTCCTGATCTCATGGGCTTTACTGAGGAAGGTGTAATCTTCACAATAGAACTCAAAGTAGCGAAAGGTAAGTCCGTTTCTTTCTCTCCTCATCAAATTGCTTTTCATATTGAACATCAAAATTCGCCCTGTTTTATCTTGGTCAAGGCCCTCTCTCCTTCTACCCCTAAAAAATATGGGGTTTATCTCTTTCATGCCAAAGAAGTGCGTGAGATCGCTGATAAAGGGCTTGATGCCTCTGCTATATATAGCACCTCGTCCACTGTCGACTGGACCGAGGTCCGTGATTCCTTGTTGTCTGCCCTTTGACACTTGTCCCCTGTCCTTGTTGCCTGTGCATGATGAATTTTTTGGCTCGTTGTCGCTTGTGATCTGTCCCATATTATTGTATAGTATGTCAGTATGGGAGAAGTCTTATTAAATATTTGACTTATTGGGAGAAAAATGTTATTCTAGGGGTTCAATTAATTAGGAGAAAAACTATGGAACAATTCCACATGAGACAAGTCAAGAAAGCCTTTGAGAACGCATGGAAACAACAGCACTTTTCAAAGGACAGCCCTTGGATGTATATGTACTCAGACCCAGAGAGGCGGATCGATTACTTCAAGCACAGCCTGACTAGAAAATATCAGCAAGTGCCGTACTAAAACCCTCCCCTGTCCCCTGTCCCCTGTCCCCTGTCCGTGATCCGCGGACAGGGGATTTTTTTGCGCCTGTCGCCTGCGCATGATACTTGTTGCCTTTGCTTGTTATCCGTCCGTGTTGCCCCTGCATGATAGCAACTGCAATGGGTCAGGTTGGTGTTGGAAAATAGTTGTACATCTATGGGATATTTTGTATAATAAGGACTCAATATTAATAACTAGGAGAAATCCAAATGGCAAAACAATTGACAAAAAAACAAACCGAAACTCTTGCAAGAGAAATCGTTAGACAGGTTATGAAAGTCTCCAATAAAAAAGCGAGCAAAGACCCCAAAGCGAACAAACTTTTAAAAGAGTTGGAAGCACTTGACAAGAAGATCGCTAAGATTGAGAAAGAAAAGAACGCAGTCGAAGAAAAGCGAGGCAACTTAATTACGGAGCACAACAAGTCGAGCAAGGAAACACGGATTCAGCGAGAATACCGGTATTCGCACCATAATGGTAGTAGACAGGATACGTACATGGTGCTTCCTCAAAAAGAGTTCGCTGATGGTGTCAGAAGTTCATACGAGTTGCAGAATCGGCTTGAAGACGTGATTACTCTCGAATACATGAGACTTGAGGGCGATGTTGTTGCCCTTCAAGAGATACTCGTCAAGAGGTTCTCCGTTTAAAAAAGTGTATAAGTACTGGAAGGAGCTACTGTAAAAACCTAGAAATAGGTTGTAGATGAAACCACAATGAGTACTAGACCCTGAGTGGCGGTGCTTATACTAGAGTGAACAGGTCTACGATTCCTGTTTGGGTTAGGGTGGGTACAAATTAGGAGGTGGAATGGTAGCGCAACAAGTCGTCACTGAGTAGCCAACGACACACCTTTAGGTGCGAGGATTGATAGTGTAAGTTAGTAGTGTATAAACTATCTCCAACTACCCACCGAGAAGCCCCCGTCAGAAATGTCGGGGGTTTTCTTTTGTCCGTGATCCGCCTGTCGCCTGTGCCTGACAACTGCCCGTTGCCCCTGCATGATAGAGTTTTGATCTAGGTTTTACCGGCCTGCATGATCCAGTTGCTATATGTCCCATAAGCTGCTAACCTATAGGTACATTCAATAAATAAAGGAGAACAATATGAATGAGCAACTAGAGCTGAACCTAGATCCAATAAACTGCGACATCTGCGAAGGCGAAATAGAGCCAGATCAGTATGGGTGGCAGTACGGATACAATGCACGACCTTACAAAGATGGTAGAGCCTGTGCTTTATGCAATTCCTTTTTTGTGTTGCCCATGAGATTGGAAGGCATCAAAAAAGGTGGCTTTGTTAAGCCAGAATAGATCCTAGATCCTAGATCTGCCCCGCGTAGTGATCCTGCGCGGGGTTTTCTTTTGCCTGTCGCCCTCGCATGATCCCCGCTCGCTGCCTCTGCATGATACTTGTTACCCTTGCATGATACGAATTTGGCCAAGGCCAGGTATACGGCCGCAGAAAAGATCTTGACAATATGAGACCTCTCTTATATCCTGGACACTCAACTATTAATTAGGAGTAAACTCATGGAACTTTTAAAAACCTTTAATAATCTATTTGATCTTTCATACTTAAACGGAAAGCCAAAAGAGCCGGTTTGGTTTAGAGAACCGGAACGGTCAACAGAACAAGAACTGGAGGCCCGATGCCGGAGCATTGCGGAAGAAATCACCGACGGGTTGAAGAACTGTGACCCGGAGATCTTCAATCGATGGTATGAAGAAGATGAACCGGAGGATTTTCAACCTCACGCCTGGGATTACATCGAGGACATGTTAGACATCAACTACGTTGTAAGCGGTGATTGTGATTACCTCGGGGCACAGATTTTGGTCACCTTTGGTGGTCCTAACATTTACATTCACACGAGAAGTTGCACTGTCAAAGGTTATTGGGGAAGCGATCAAGCCCAATGGGGATATCTTGATAATATCGGCCTGGACGACGTTTGCGAAGAACTCTACAACTGTGGGGTGAACCGTGGTTGAAACCTTTTTTATAACCGCCGTGGCTTTGGCCTTTGTCATTGGCATACTTGGCATACTTGTTACCTTTAAGTGATCCGGAGATTGTCCATTGTCTTGATCTTTTTGTTGTTCTACTTGTTACCGATGCTTTTACGCATCTGAGCTTGGTCCCCGAATCTCCTAGTTGTTGATATTGAACCGGGGACCAAGTGCTCTTGACACTATATAAGATATTTCGTATACTGAACTTGTTCAATAAATTTATATAGGAGAAAATTATGAACCAATTAAAACTAAACTTAGACGGATTCGAGTACATCATTATCAATCCCGAAAGCAGGACAATCACAGCCAAGCAAGGCTTCAACTATAGTAAAGACGAAGACGTAAGCACAATGGACATCATTAAGATGAACATGGGCTTATATAAAGATCCCGTGGACTTCATTCGTTTACCCGATGGCGAGATCCTTATCGTTGATGACAACGGCAGATATAGAGAGGAACAAGATCAGTTTATCTCTCCTTTCTATCCGGAACCTCTTATTGGTGTAGCCGTTCTAACACGGATTGCCAACCCCGGCACAGAGCAAGAGTGTTTCGCAACACCAAAGAACTGGACGGTTGAGACGCTGACCGATGAAGTCATTTGGGTAGATGATGCCGTTAGACTAGAACCACAGCTTGAGTTTATTCCGGTGAGTGGTTTTGATAACGACGTAAGCAAACACTAACCCAACCCCTAATAGCCCCGGCACCTATCCCCCAGGTGTCGGGGTTTTTCTTATATGGGGATCCTATTGCGCAAACTTCGTCCAGCTTTCTCGAGCCCGAAAACTTTTTCCCCCGCGTGCCGCGCGCGTCTGGGATCTGACTATAAGAGAAGGATTGAGACACAAATTTTCTACAGAAAAAATTTCGCACTTTTTTGTTAGGAGTCCCTACTCAGAAAAATTTTATATTTTTTTGCTAGGAGTCCCTAGCCCCCCAAAATTTTGTGTATACTAAAAAATATGGCAAAAACAAAAACTTGCATCACTTGCAATCGAGACCTGTCAAAAGACGACTACACAAAAAAGCGTAATGTCTGTAAGCGTTGCACTTCTTTTCAAAGAAACGTTGCAAGAAACCAAACACCGGAATCGTATCTTGTTGTGGTTTACCACAAACTAAAAACCGCAAGAACCGATATGGAGTGGGATATTGATGCAGACCATATAAATAAATTGTGGCACAAACAAGAAGGACGTTGTGCTCTGTCCGGCGTATTTATGACATGGCACGCGGGAGAAGGACGCCAGGACCTCAATGCCAGTATTGATAGAAAAGATCCCACAAAAGGGTATATAATAGGCAACGTCCAATTGGTGACACAAAGAGTAAATACCATAAAACACACGCTGGGAGAGGGAGAACTCTACTGGTGGTGCAAAAACATCGTAGTTAATAAAGAAGATGCCAACTAAATTTAAACCGACAGAAGAAACCTATGACCGTCGAACACAAAAAACAACGGTCACTTATCACTGGATCAAAGGAACGCCCCTACAAGATTTGCTGGCAGCAATAGACAACCCGAACACCAAACCAAAATTAATCCATAAATTTAAAAAAGAAATATTAAGGAGAAAAAAGTATGGAAACGGAAAAAACTGAAAAGCTGACAGCCCAAGAAGTTGGGCAATACTGGTACAATCGCGGCTTCCGTGATAAAGAACTACAACAACGCGTTGCAGAAACACTGGCAAACGAGGAATTGATAGACGACAACAGCGAAACCTGTAAGACCTGTGACTAAATTAAACACAGAAAAACTGCTGGAAAGATACCCAGACGCAGCAAAACAACTCCTTGATATGCAGCAGGCGCTAAAAGCCAAAGAACTGCAACGAGTAGGACAAGACAGCTTTATTACTTACATAAAACACATGTGGCCCGACTTTATTGAAGGGCGACACCACAAGATTTTTGCTGAAAAACTGGAACAAGTGGCCCGTGGAGAGCTAAAACGGTTAATTATTAACATGCCTCCACGTCACACAAAGAGTGAATTTGCCTCCACATACTTTCCATCTTGGGTTTTGGGACGCAATCCGAAACTAAAAATCATGCAAATCACGCATACGGCAGAACTGGCCTTTCGTTTTGGTCGAAGAGTCAGAGATTTGATTGATTCTGAAGAATACAAAAGCGTTTTTCCCAATGTTGAGCTAAAAGCGGACAGTAAATCCGCAGGACGTTGGGAAACCAACGGTGGCGGTGAGGCGTTTTATTCCGGTATTGGCGGTGCGGTCACGGGCCGTGGTGCGGATATACTGGTTCTCGATGATATTCACTCGGAACAAGACGCGTTATCACCGACAGCACTGGACAATGCGTGGGAATACTACAGTTCTGGGCCAAGGCAGCGTCTACAACCCGGCGGTGCCATCATAATCGTGATGACCCGATGGGGGACCAAGGACCTGACAGGGAGACTGTTGTCAAAACAAACAGACGAACACGCAGATCAGTGGGAAGTTGTAGAATTTCCTGCAATTATGCCCAGCGGAGAGGCTTTATGGCCCGAATATTGGACTGTTCCAGAGCTAGAAGGCGTAAAAGCGTCTCTTCCTGTATCGAAATGGGAAGCACAATGGATGCAAAAACCGACATCTGAAGAAGGCGCGATACTAAAAAGAGAGTGGTGGAAGCTTTGGGAAGAAGAACGGATACCTAATATGCAGTTTGTCATACAAAGTTATGACACAGCGTTCAGTAAAAAAGAAACCGCAGACTTCTCCGCTATTACCACATGGTGCGTGTTTTACCCCAATGAGGGCGGTGAACCGAACCTTTTATTGCTGGATGTACGTAAAGGACGTTGGAATTTTCCAGAACTAAAGAACATTGCGTTTGAACAATACGAATACTGGGAACCCGATATTGTGATTATTGAAGCCAAGGCCAGTGGTATGCCGCTGACACATGAATTGAGGCAAACAGGAATACCCGTGCTCAACTATTCGCCGAACAAAGGACAAGACAAAGTGGCAAGAGTGAATGCCGTTTCTCCTATATTAGAGGCTGGAATGGTCTGGGCCCCGGACAAAAGGTGGGCGGAAGAACTGATAGAGGAGTGTGCTGCTTTTCCTTTTGGCGACCACGATGATTTGGTGGATTCGACCACACAAGCGCTGTTGCGTTATCGACAAGGCGGCTTTATTGCTTTAGAATCAGATGAACTGATGGACAACGATTATAAACCCCCTAGAAAAGAATATTATTAATGGCAACAGAACAGGAAAAACGCGACCAAGAACTACTGGCACCTTTCTTCAGTAAGTATGGCGTAGGTTCTGACCAAGCAGAAGAAGCTGTTGCAGCGGAAAGAGAGGGCTATCGAAAATTCGGCAGAGGCATTGCCAGAGGTCTACCGCTCATGGCTGGTCTGCCAGCGGACCTGGGCCAAGCTGTAATGAAAATGAAGTTTCCAGAGCAGTTTAAAGAGGTAGATTTTTTCTCTGCGCCTTTCGGTGGAGAAGACATTGCCAGACGCATGGGACTTGAAAGAGAAGGAGGCGGCTTAGAAACACTCGGAGAAATTGTATCGGGCATGTACAATCCAGAGCTTGCTGCAAAAGGTGTGTTGGGTCTTGCTACTTCTCGTGGTGCTCCGTTTATTGAAAAACAAATAGACAAATTAATTCGATCAGGAAAAATGAAAGGTGCCCGTGCTCCAG
>VTLG01001447.1_pt1 | contig 11990 bp, 17 predicted proteins | sample 4694571 | NCBI WGS metagenome assembly VTLG01 (sample SAMN12604809, study PRJNA352737) | marine metagenome | biome: ENVO:00000447; feature: ENVO:00000209|ENVO:00000569|ENVO:01000036; material: ENVO:00002151; isolation source: viral sequences binned using virsorter ... | reverse complement strand
CAACAGATAATCCATATCTACCTGAAAGCTATATACAATCATTAAGAGATAACTATGATGAGAATTTACTTAAAGCATATTTAGATGGACAATTTACTAACTTACAAAGAGGGAATACATATCATGGATTTGAAAGAGAAAAGAATGTCAAAGAATGTAAATACAACAGAAGTCAGCCAATCCATGTGGGTTGGGACTTCAATGTTATGCCACAATGTGTCTGTATCATTCAAGAACAACCAAATAGTCCTAACATCAAAGTTATAGATGAAATACAGCTTGATGCAGATGGTAGTGGTGATGTACTAACAGACAAAATGTGTAGAACAATTAAACAGAAGTATCCTAATGCAAAGTACAATGCTTATCCAGATGCTACTGGAGCAGCAAGACATTCTTCTGCAAGGTTTAGTGATATAGAGATTATAAGAAGGAATGGGTTTATGGTCCATGTAAGACACATTAATCCTTTAGTAGTTAATAGAGTTAATAGCATGAACAATAACTTGGCTAAAGGTAATATGATTATTGACCCTAAATGTAAAGGACTTATAAGAGATTTAGAACAGGTAGTTAATAAAGAAGGAACAAGAGATATAGACAAAACAACTAATAAAGAATTGAGCCATCTGAGTGATGCTTTGGGCTACTACACAGATTACAAATGGCCTACTATTAAACCACTATTAGGAACACAAGATAGATAACAGGAGAAATTTATGATACCAAATATGGGAGAGTTAGCATTACTATATTCCAAATGGGATGTACAACAACAAAGAAAGAACAAGTGGAAACAATCAAGGTATGAAGCACTTGATTACTACAAAGGTGTTACTAAAGAATATGTGAGTAATTACTTTAGTGATTCAACACTATCTAAAGTGCCTATTGGTAATGTTAATATAACTAAAAGAGTAATAGATAGAATATCACTTGTGTATATGACACCTCCTGTAAGATTGTATTCAAATGAAGATACTCCTGATTTCTTTAAAGAGAAAGATTTAAAGCTACAAAGATTAGAAAGAATGACTAACCTATTAGATGGTGTGCTTGTTAAACCATGTTGGAGAATAAAAGATGATGGAACAGGATGTATAGAATATGATATTATTATGGATTATGAACCACTCTTTGATACTGATCCACTTAACCCTTATGCTATTGTATACCCTATTGCACAGAAAGCAAGTGTACTTGATACAACACCAGAGCAGTTTGTTTATTGGGATGCAGAGAATACTTTTGTATTTGATAAGAATGGAAAGCAATATACAACAGATGACAATCCTGATATGGTTAATCCTTATGGTGTATTACCTTTCATAGAATGTTTTAGAGATGGTAAACCTGAAACAGATTACTTAGATACTAATGCTTCAAGAGATTTAATACAAACTAACTTGGCTATCAATGTAGCAGAAACAAATAAAAATGCCAATATCCAATTTCAATCATTTGGGTATATGTTTGTTAATGGTTCTGGTATAGACCATGAAAAAATTTCTGTTGGTCAAGACAAAATTAATTTTTTAGGTGTAGATGGTAGTATCAGCATAGTATCTCCTCCAAATGCAGTTCCAGCACTTGATGAATCCATACAATCCTCATACAAGATGTTAGCACAGAACTACCATCTCCCTATATCTTTTGTTGAAGGCACTACTGCTTCTTCTGGAGTAGCCTTAAAGATGAGAAACCAAGAACTTACTGATAATAGAAAATCAGATGTTATTAGATGGAGAGATATTGAGTATAAGTTATTTGAATTAGAAAGATTAATGATAGCAGTAGAACAAGGTAAAGATGCAGGTGATTTAGAAGATGTAGATTTTTCTGAATCAATAGATGTATTAAATGACCAAGAACAGAGAGACAAGTGGGAGTGGGAATTATCTAAAGGACTTATTGACCTTGCAGATATACTAATGCAACAGAATCCTGATTTAGATAGAGCAGAAGCAGAAGCATATTTAGAAGAAAGAAAGAAAGTAGAAGAAGTTAAAGAAGATAGTGGAAGTGCATTATTACAAGCATTAGCTAAACCTGTTGAATAATGCCTTTACAAAATGATATAGATAGTGCTTCTGAACAAATAGCTACACTTGTAGATAAAGCAAAAACAGACCTCCTTACTGATTTATATAACATTAAAAGAACTATGACATTAGGAGAATTTATAGAGATAGTATCTACAATAGATATTGAAGGTACACTTAAATCTAAACTACAAAAAGCAACATCTGTATTTGCTAATGCACATAGAGGAGTATTAGAATCAACAATAGGCTTTGCTAATATAGATAGTAGATTATTAACTGGATTTGCAACACTTAATGAACAACTATTTGATAGTTCAATTATAAGAACTATATCAGGACATATTAGAACACAGGTAGTTAAGGGAGTACAAGCAGGACTATCAATTACAGAAATAGTTGCAAGTGTTACTGATGCTTCTATATCTAATGCTCAAATGCAAACATTGGTAAATACAAGCCTTAATACTTATTCAAGACAGGTAACAAATCAAATGATGGACATAGCACCAAGTAATACTAAATATGTCTATATTGGTCCAGTTGATGAAAAAACAAGAGATGAATGTTTACAAATGGCTTCTGCTGGTAGATTAACATTAGATCAAATCAAAAGTCAATTTGGTGAAGCAGTATTAGTTGATGGTGGTGGATTTAATTGCAGACATAAGTGGGAGATAGCATCTGAAGAAGGTACTACATTCTTTGAAGGAGATAAAGTTAATGCTTGATAAGACATTCTTTTTAAGAGTAGGACCTAATGTTAGAAATAGATATAGAGAACATATATTTGTAAAAGCTAAAGATGTATTTGGTAAGCCATTTAAAGCATATAGTAAATTGTATGGTGAAAGAAAAAGAGCAAATAAATTTAGAGGTCAATCAACACAATATGCTAATAGTAAAGCACCAGTATTAACATCAGCATTGCTAACAGATTATAGTTTAATCAAAACAATGAGAAATGGATTTCAAATAGGTTGGATTAAAGAAGGTGCAAAGGTAGAGGCACTAAAGAAGATGGGTAGAGTATTAACATCTAAATCACAACCAATGCCTGATGGTGTTATTAAGTATTTACACAATGAAGCACATGGGTATATAAAGAAAAAATTAGGACCAAATAAGACAACTACTTATAAGATTGGTAGAAAATAATATTGTATAAAAGAATTAACAAGTTATATTATGTTTAAGAATTTTCAACTAAAACTCACTTAAGAGGTTAAAAAATGTCAGAAGAAAATAATGTTACTCAAACAACTGAAGATACTCAGGATAAAAACAACAGCACTCAAGCTGATACAAAAAATGTTCCTTATGATAGATTTGCAGAAGTTAATAATGCCAAAAATGATGCTCTTAATCAAATAGGTAAACTCCAAGCACAGATTGATAAAATGAATCAAACTACTAAAGACAAAGAACAAGCTAAACTTGTTGAAGATGGAAAACTACAAGAAGCATTGGGAATTGTTACTAAAGAAAGAGATGATTTTAAAGCACAAGCAGAACAATGGAATACATACCAAACTGATAAAAGAGAATCATTAATGAGCAAACTAACTGAAGATGATGATAAATCTATTGCAGAAGGTTTGAGTTTAGATAAATTAGAAAAATATGTAACTAAGGTTACTAATGTTTCTGCACCATCCACATCTACTGCAAGAGCCACTACTGGTTCTGCTGGAGAATTTGGTGGTTATTCTTCTTATGCTGAATGGGCTCAAAAAGACCCTGAAGGATATACAAAATCTAACAATACAATTCAAGGCTCAGATATTAAAATTGGCTATTAAGAAACATAGTGTATTAGCTGGTGTTGATTATGATCCTAAGGGTGATATGGTATTAAACCCTAAAAAAGATGGTGATGTTAGTGTTAAATATAAAGGCAAAGAGATGGGTTTTGATAACTATATTGATGAAATGGAAGAAAGAGTTACAAGACACTCAGAAGGTAAATCTATAACATCTAAACCTTTTGGTTTATTTGGTGGATTTGGTAAAGGAACATTAAAAAAACCTTATGAAAAATAATCTATCTGTCAAAATGAAGGCTTAATCAAGCAGTTGAAAGACAGAATTTGGAGGTCAATATATAATGGCTGAAACAGATACAGGTGTAGCACAAGGTGGATTAGGTAAGGTTATTGGTGATGCAGTAATAGCTTTTAATCATACAAATGTAATGCTACCTTTGGTAACATCAAAACAAGCAGTAAAAGGTGCTATAACAGTACAATTTCCTGACTATACAAAAATAGCTTCAAGTAGTGTAGCAGCAGCAACAGATGGTGGTGACCATACAACAGTTGCTTCAGTAACAACTGCTGCAAGAAGTGCTACTGTAAGTGAGCATGTAATTAGAGCAGATGTTAGTGATTTAGCAAGAATGGGTAATGCTGAAGATTTAACAGGTAATGTTGGTGCTGTATTAGGTAATGCAGTTGCAGCTAAACTTGATGATGATTTAGTAGAACTTGGTAAAGGGTTCTCACAAACTCAAAGTTCAGCAGGAACAGAACTTGCTTTATCTCATATATTTGGTTCAATGAGATTATTAAGAGCAGCAGGTGCTCCATTTCCATACAATTTGGTTTTATCACCAAAACAGGTTTGGGGTCCAAAAGGATTGCTTTCATTATTACATGATGATGCTGTAACAGGTTCTAATTCTAAACCTATGTCTTTAATGGGACAAAAAGGTGAAGAAGCTATGGCTAATGGTTGGGTAGGAACAATAGCAGGATTTAATTGCTATTGGTCAGACCAAATTGATGAAGATGTTTCATCTGGTGGTGATGCTGCTGGATTTGCATTTTCTAAAGGTGCTATTGGCTGTGCAATAGGTCCTGAAGGATTAATTAGATTAGAAACAGAAAGAAATGCCTCATTCAGAACAACAGAATATGTTGCTTGTGGATTTTGGGGAGAAATAGAGATAAAAGATGCCTTTGGTGTTTATATCTTAACAGATGTTTCTTAATAGATAATCACAATAATAACAGGGAGCAGTTAATTCTGCTCCTTGTTTTAACTGGAGAAAAAAACTATGTATTTTAAAAAACCAAATGGTGTAATAATTGAAGCTGATTCTAATCATGATTTAAAATCATTAAAAGAAAGATTTACTGAATGTGATGCTGATGGTAATGAGATCAAGGAAGAAAAACCTAAAAAAGCATCAAAGAAAAAAGAAAACAAATAATTACCAAGACCTTGTTCATGGTAGCATAGCCTTAAAGGAGAAAAAAGTATGTCAATGAGACAATATGCAGTAATAGAATCACAAAATTTAGCAATGGGTCAAGCAGGTAGTATTCTTGTAACAGGAACAACTACTTGTACCTGTGCTAAAGGAACTGGAATATTTGTAGCAATACAAGTTATTGAAGATTGTGTTTTTGATTCAGGATCAGGTGGTCTTAGTGCAGAAACAGAACAACTATTTCCTGATGATACAGGAGCAGGAACACTAATAGATGGAAATGCAGGTGCAGCAATAGATAGTGTTACATTCCCAGCAGGGGTAACAATCTATGGAAGATGGACAGGATTCACTCTTGCTTCAGGCAAAGTTATAGCTTATGTAGGTTAATATGTTAGGCTTACAATCAAGGCTTACAAAACCAACAGCAAGAAAGTCCTATGATTCCACAAATTCATTAAGATTTATACCAAGTGCTGATTTCATAAGAATATCAGACCATGCTGATTTTAATCATGTTAGAGATAGTATATCAAGATTTACAGTATCATTGTGGTTTAAACATGATGATGGTTCTCCAGAAAATGATGAAACTCTTATAGCTAAATGGGATGGAACAGCAGATAAAAGAGAGTGGAGAATAATGATTGATGATAATGATAAATTATTATTCAGAGCATCTGATGATGGTGATAGCAATTCAATGAAAGATAATGTTTCAACTTATGTTGTAGATGATACAGATTGGCATCACTTATATTTTAGATATGATGGTTCAAAAACAGAAGAAGAACAAAGAGTATTTATGGCAGTTGATACTGTAATGGTGTTGGGTAATAATGGAACTTCTGATATTGGTACACCAAGTGCTACAAATTATGCACAATTAAATGAAGATGATTCAGACCTAACAATAGGCAGTTCTCTAAACAATAATGCAGTTGCAAGTGCATTTGATGGAAGAATAGATGAGGTATGTTATTGGAAAGGACATTATTATAAAACATCTTCTCAATTAGCATCAGAGTATATCTATAATAATGGTAATCCAAGAGATATGAGATATGCTGGTGGTGGTAATTCTGCTTTTTGTGAACATATAGGATATTGGAAGATGGGAGAATTTTACAATGGTGGAGCAACAGTACCTGATGGAACATTTCCAACAAGTACAACAAATCCAATGGGAACAACAGCATATAGTGGGGGGATGGGTGGTAGACCACTTGTTGCTTTAAATTATGCAGGTGGCTCACCTAAAAGAACAGGCTCAAATCTTATAAGAAATGGAGATTTTTCTACTGCTATAACAGAATGTGCAGTTGATGAAGCAAACAATGGTCAAGCTGGTACAAGTGGAACAGACTGGAATGTAGGGCATGGCTCTAATACAGGACATACAGTTACTAATGATACAAGTGTTTATTATACAGGTGGTAGGTCAATTAAAATTACAGTTAATTCAGATGGTGACAATGTCTATATGAAGCAAACAACAGATACAAATCTTGTTGATGGTTCATTCTATGTTTATGAATTTTGGTGGAGAACAAGTACTGATTCTTCTAATAGTGGTTCACAATCTTGGGGAAGGTGCAGTTATCAAGTAGATGAATGTATAGAAAAAGATGCACAATATGGATTAAGTGGTGATGATGGAGATGTGTCTATTTACTCTACAATAAACAAATGGCATAGAGTAATACAAGTTGGAAAATATAATGCAGGTAGTAATAATAATGAAATAGTAGAAGTAAAAAGACATAATGGGAATGTTACTGCATTAGCAAAAACATTTTGGTTTGATAATATATCCTTATGGAAACTAACAGGAAGTCATCATGGGGTATTTGTTTCATCTGGTGCAGCAGATGCAATGACAGAAGGTGTTGATTTATAATGAGTTTAATAGATGATGTTAAAGAAATTGCTGAAGAAGTGTTATATAAGTTAGATGCTTATAGTGATGATGCTTTAACATTAGTTATGAGAACAGGTATGGCAGAATCTGGATATAGAACATTAAGACAAATGGGAGATGGTCCAGCAATAGGATTCTTCCAAGTAGAATTAGATACAGCACAAGATACTCTTGATAACTATGTAGCCTATAGACAAAAACTAAAAGACAAATTAGTTGGTTTAGGATTAGGTAATGATTTAGAGTTTAGCTTGTTATCCAATATAGCATTACAGGTTGCTTTTTGTAGATTAAAATATAGAAGGGATAAAGATCCCATACCCAGTTGGGATAATTTAGAAGCACAAGCTAAATATTGGAAAAAAGTATATAACACAGAGTTAGGGGCAGGTACAGTTGAACACTTTATGAAAGTGAATAAATAACAGACATAGGGAATAATATATGACATTAGTTTGTCCTAATTGTTTTTCAACTCAATTAACTAAAGAAGGGTGGGATAAGGGCAGACAAAGATATGGTTGTAAAAAATGTAGGTACAAAACTGTTCACCCACTACAACCTGATGATGTTGAGTTAATACATTCTAATGTTAAACTTGCTAAACAAAAGCAATCATTCCAAGATTTAAACAGAATAGAAAGAAAGTCTTTTAGGGAATATGTAAGAGTAGAAAATGCAGTAGCAGAATATACTCATAAACTAAAAGAGATTTTTGACAAATTTGAATTAAGTAAACTAACTAAATCACATGAAAGAACAAGTAGTGCTTGTGGAGTAATACAATTTTCAGATGTACATTTTAATGAACTTGTAGATTTAGAGCATAATAAGTATGACTTTACTATTGCCTCCAAAAGATGTAAATACTTTGTTAAAAGGGCAATTACATACTTTAAATCACAATCTATAAGTAATATACTAATAGTACAATCAGGAGATTTGTTAAATAGTGATAGAAGATTAGATGAATTGTTATCAATGGCTACTAATAGAGCAAAAGCAACATTTTTAGCAGTAGATATATTTCAACAGATAATACTTGAACTAAATGAACAATTTAATGTTTCTATTTGCTGTGTTACTGGTAATGAATCAAGAGTAAAGAAAGATTGGGGTTGGAGTAGTATGTTAGCTTCAGATAATTATGACTTTACTATATTTAAGACATTAGAATATTTATTTAAAGATAGTGATATAAACTTTATTAATGGTGATCCTACTGAAATGATAGTTGAGGTAGCAGGGCAAAATCTTTTAGTATTACATGGTAATGGTGCTATTAAAAAAGGTATAGATACAAGTATTACACAGTTAATGGGCAGATATAAAGCAAGAGGAACTAATGTTGATTATGTTATCTTTGGTCATATACATTCTGCAAGAGTTGGAGATAACTTTAGTAGGTCAAGTTCAATGGTAGGAGCAAATGACTATTCAGAGAAGGCACTTAATTTAGCAGGTAGAGCATCACAGAATTGTTATATCTTTTATGAAAATGGTAATAGAGATGGAATTAAAATAGATTTGCAAAATTATGATGATGATATGTATGATATAGATAAATCACTTGAAGCATATAATGCTAAAAGCCATGATAAGGTAAACACAGGAACAACAATATTTAAGGTAGTTGTATAATGGATTGGTTAATGTTATTAGAAAGATATGGGATTCCTATGGTAGTTGCTTGTGCTTTCTGGTTCTTTATCCAAAAGCAAAATAAATTTATACAAGATGAACTACAAAAAGAATTAAGAGAATCATTTGGCAGAGTTGAATCTATAATTGTTAAACTAATTGATCAACAAAAGAAAATGCAGTTAGAACAAAAAGGAATTGAACAGAGTTACAGAACCCTTGTAGAGGTTATAGCCAAATTAAGTGGGAATGGACTCAAGGAAAGATTTATGAGGATGCAGGAAAGAAATGAGAACAAAAAATATTAATGACTAATAGTAAACAAATAGATATACTTTGGAAAGCAGTAAACAAACAAGCAAGATACATTGAGCAATTAGAGATAATTGTTTCTAATTTAAAAAAAGATTCACATCCTCCAGTATTTAAAGTATCTCAATATGATGATTTAAATGAAAGATTGAAGCTGGTGGAAGCATGGATTAATAACATAGAATTAATAGAAAAAGGAGAGTTAAACTAATGGAATTTTTAATGAATAATTTAAACTTATTAGCAGGTGGTGGTGCAGGAGCAGTAGCATTATGGGTATTAAAAAAGATACCTAATGAAGATTTATATGCTTGGGTTGAATCCTGTACTTATATAGCAGGTGTTACTTTAACATTAGGTCTGGCTAAATGGAAACTAACAAAGAAGATATGGAACAGTACAATAGAGCCATACTTTGTTGATCTTATTGAAAACACAGTAGGGGCAGCAGTTAAAGGACTACTTGATGGTTTAAGGAGTGATAACAAATGATTCAAGCATTACTTGGTAAATGGATTGCTAAAAAAGGTGGCAAAGCAGTATTGTTATTTGTTGGTGATTTAATAGTAAAGAATACCAAGTCCAAAAAAGATGATGAGTTATGGAAAAAAATAAAGCCTATTATTAAGAAATTTAAATAATGTCAATTCAAGAAATAAAAAAGGCTTTAGTTGGAACATTTCAAGGGATACTAAAAAACATAGTGTCCCTTGCAAATGATAGTACATTAGAAAAAGATTTTAAGGTTTTAAAAGTTGGGGATAAAAACACACCTATTCAATTATCAGAAACAAAAGTAAAAGTTAATAATGCAGAAGTTTTAACAACTGATACTAATACTTTTTCTTCTGAAAGTGATGATATAACCTTGAATGCAGATGGTAATATTTATTTTAATGCTGATTCTGGCAATATATATATTAAAGATGATGCTCAACTTCATTTTGAATTTGATTGTGATAATACACACTTTAGAATATATGATGATTCAACTTCACCAACTGATTCTGACCATTTTACAATAGCAGTAGGAGGTAGTGGAGCAACAACTTTAACAAGTATAGATGCAGGGGGAATTACAGAAAATGCTCATGTAACTATTGATGCAGAAGGAGTAATTAATTTAGATGCACATTCTAATGGGTATATTAACATTAAAAAAGATGGTACTATTTATGGATATTTTGGGGTACATCATTCTGCAAGTAATTTAAGATTATATGAAAATGGTGGTGCATCAACTGATGATTATTTTAATATTGCTACTCAAGCAAATGGAAAAACTGTTATTACAACAGTTGATGATGGTGGTGCTACTGCTCATTTAATTTTTGCTCCTGATGGTGGTGTTATGATTACAGAAAAAGCAGCAGCAGCAGCAGATGTTGCAGGAGAAGGACAATTATGGGTAAAAGATACAACTCCCAATACATTGTATTTTGTAAATGATGCAGGTGGAGAAACAGAATTAACAAATAATGTAAGAACAAGTGTTGTAGATTTTGATACAGCAGATATGAATGACCTTCATAATACAGCAATAGAATTAGTAGCTGCACAAGGAGTTTCTCATGTTATTATCCCTATTAAGATTACTGCTTTTGTAAATAGAAGTGCAAGTACAACACAAGCAGTAGCTAAAGATTTAATGTATGGATATAATGGTGCAGTTGTTGTTGGTCAAGGAGTATGGGCATATCATAGAAGATTTATGTATAATGAGGGTGGAGATAGAGTATTATGTCCATTTGAGTTAGCTGAAATAGCACAAGATGATGGAGATGCAATTGATAGACCTCTTACAGCAAAAATGACTGCTGCAATCACAACAGATAGCATAGATTCTATGAGAGTGATTACACAATATTATGTAGCTGATTTAAGTTAAATTTAAGGAAATTATGATAGATAAAAAAATATCACTTGGAACATTAATAACAATAGGTACTGTTATTGGAACATTTATTTATACACAAGGAATCTTTGCACAGAAGATAGAATCTATGGAATCTAAAAGTTTAGAAAGTTCTGTAAAAGTAATGTCTAATACTAATAAGATCCAAAGTTTAGAGATAAGTGTAGCCAAGATAGATACCAAGTTAGATGAAAGATTTAATAGGATAGAAGAATTATTAATGGATTTGGAATAATAAAATACTTTAAAAGAATAATTAATATGTTATATTATAAAACAAATAAAAGGAAAAATTTATGAGTTTGACAGGTAAATCACCATCAGAAACATACAAAGATATATTGGTAATTAACAATAGTAACAATGGAGTTGATAACTCACAAAGAAAAATAAAGACAGGGAATAATGCTGATACTGCATTAATGCTTTCAGATAGAAATGCAACTATTGATACAAGTACAGATAACAACAGAGCATTTAGAGTTAGAAATGCAAGTAGTTCTACAAGATTTTTAGTAGATACTATAAATGATTATGTTAAAGCATTGGGTGTTCATGTAAACACTCAATATGCACACTTTGGAATTGGAAGTGGTGATAGTGTCTGGCAACTTGCTACTGCTGATACTCATTTTGCAGTTCCATTTAATAGTATAGCAACACAGGCACTTGTTAGTGGTGGAACAAGTACAGATCCTGCAACATCATTTACTATAACAACAACAGGTGATGATATGGTTGGTTTATTGTGGTATGTGATGGATGATATAACAATAGATAGAATTGTATGGTGGGCTACTAATGACCATGCTTCAGGTGATGTAATGAGAACTCATTTAATGTCTTATACAATAGATTCATCAAATGGTAGTACATCAGGAGATTTAAGTAGTGGTGCTGTTGTTGCTTACTCATCAGATGTCACAAGTGCAGGTTCAGAGCAAT
>VTLG01013699.1_pt1 | contig 11991 bp, 10 predicted proteins | sample 4694571 | NCBI WGS metagenome assembly VTLG01 (sample SAMN12604809, study PRJNA352737) | marine metagenome | biome: ENVO:00000447; feature: ENVO:00000209|ENVO:00000569|ENVO:01000036; material: ENVO:00002151; isolation source: viral sequences binned using virsorter ... | reverse complement strand
TAGTGGTAGTTTTTCTACAAGAGTAACAACTGCAGAATCTGAGTTAGGAAATACACTATTATCAAGTTCAGCTCAAATATCAACGGACATTAGTGGTTCATTTGTAGAACCAAGTGCAAGTTTCTCAACGAGAGTTACAACCGCAGAAACAGAATTAGAAAATACACTCGTATCGAGTTCAGCACAAATATCTACTGACATAAGTGGTTCATTTGTAGCACCAAGTGCAAGTTTCTCAACGAGAGTTACAACCGCAGAAACAGAATTAGAAAATACTTTAGTATCAAGTTCAGCACAATTGTCAATCGATATTAGTGGGTCGTTTGTGGCACCAAGTGCAAGTTTTTCAACAAGAGTAACAACTGCAGAATCAGAATTAGGAAATACTTTAGTGTCAAGTTCAGCACAATTATCCACAGACATAAGTGGTTCATTTGTGGCACCGAGTGGAAGTTTCTCAACAAGAATTACAACTGCAGAATCAGAATTAGGAAATACCTTATTATCAGGTTCAGCTCAAATAGCTACTGATATTAGTGGTTCTTTATCCACAGCAGCGGTCATAGGATTAGGAGCAGGAATAATATCTGGTTCAAGTTCTAATAGTAACTTAACATCAGCTATTGTTATAGAGGGAGCAAGTATTGTATCAGCATCTGCACAATTATCAGATGATATAAGTGGTTCATTATCCACAGCAGCAGTTTTGGGATTAGGAGCAGGAATCATATCTGGTTCAAGTTCCAATAGTAATTTAACAACAGCAATAGTCGGTGAGGGAGCAAACATAGTATCAGCTTCCGCAATGGTTGACCACGATTCTACAACAAACTTCGTAGCAAATGAACACATAGACCATAGTTCAGTAAGTGTAACTGCGGGTGATGGTATGACCGGTGGTGGAACAATCGCAGCAAATAGAACTTTAAATGTTGTTGGTGGAACAGGTATAACTGCAAACGCAAATGATGTCGCAACGAACGACTCAGAAATTGTTCACGATAACTTAAGTGGATTTGTAGCAAATGAACACATTGACCATACAAGTGTAACAATGACAGCTGGGGCAGGTTTAACAGGTGGTGGAACAATTGCTTCAACAAGAACATTAGCAGTAGGTCAAGGAACAGGTGTTACGGTAAATGCAAATGATGTTGCGATTGGACAAGATGTAGGAACTGACCAAGATGTAACATTCGCATCCGTGACCGCAACAGGAAATATTGTTGCACAAGGTGATGTTATAGCAGAAAATTATATAGTGAGTTCATCAGTAACCTTTATGACTTCATCAATTTTGAGTGGTTCTACAAGATTTGGTGATACACCAGCAGATGATACACATCAATTTACAGGTTCATTATTCGTAACTGGTTCAACATTTAACATTGACGAAAATGGTGGTGTAAGTTCAAGTGCAAGTGGTTCTTTCTTAAATGTAGATGTTTCAAATAACTTAGGAGTTAGTGGTAAATTTACACTACCTAACATTACAGATGTATCAGCGTCTATCGCAAGTGCGGTAGCAGGTGGTGATGATATGGGTAATCATACAGCAACACAAGATTTAGATATGGACGGAAACGACATCTTTGATGTAGGACATATTAGTTCAAGTGGAAACATTAGTGGTAGCGCGGGAGATATATTAGGATTTGCAAGTGCTTCATTCTCAAATGTTGACGCTCCACACATCAAGGCGACAAATGTTCACGGAACAATTTTAACAGCAACACAAGCAACGATTGACCACGACTCATTAGCAAACTTTGTAGCAAATGAGCATGTTGACCACTCATCAGTATCAGTTACTGCAGGAGACGGACTAACAGGTGGTGGAACAATAGCAGCTAATAGAACTATAAATGTAGTGGGTGGAGACGGAATTACAGCTAACGCAAATGATATTGCAATTACAGCGGCTCAAACAACAATTGAATCCATATACAAAGAAGACTTAGTAATCGGTGAAGATAACCAAACACAGATTGACTTTGAAACAGCTAACGAAATACACTTTGATGTAAATAATTCAGAACTACTTAACTTAACAGGCGCTAAAATAAGTGGTTCACAAGCATCAACAGGTTCGTTTGGTAGTTTAGTAACGGACGCTAATGTTGGTATCGGTGAGTCAAATCCAAATGTTCCATTGGAAGTTATTGGTAGTGTTAGTTCAAGTGCAAGTGGTTCTTTCTTAAATGTAAAAGCAAGTAATAATGTAAACGCAACAAATCTATACGGAACAATTTTAACAGCAACACAAGCCACAATAGACCACGATAGTCTGGCAAATTTTGTAGCAAATGAACACATAGACCATAGTGGAGTAACAATTACAGCAGGGGACGGATTATCGGGTGGTGGAACAATAGCATCCACAAGAACTCTTGCGGTGGACGCTACAGTTTTAAGAACAACAGGTGATAGTGTAATATCGAGTTCGGCACAATTATCTGACGACATAAGTGGTTCATTATCCACAGCAGCAGTCGTTGGATTGGGAGCAGGTATAATATCTGGTTCAAGTTCCAATAGTAGTTTAACAACAGCTATTGTTGGAGAGGGAGCAAGTATTGTATCAGCATCTGCGATGGTTGACCACGACTCTACAACAAACTTTGTGGCAAACGAACACATTAATCACACAAGTGTAACTCTTACAGCAGGAGATGGTTTAACTGGTGGTGGAACTATCGCATCTAATAGAACTTTTGCAGTAGGTCAAGGGACAGGTGTTACAGTAAATGCAAATGATGTAGCAATTGGACAGGCAGTAGAAACAGATTCCAATGTTCAATTTGCAAACATTATAGCAACGGCGACAGCTTCATTAGCTAAAATTTCAGGTTCATTAATAGAATCAACAGGTGACTTCACACTTGATTCATCAGGAGATATCGTTCTTGACGCAGACGGAGCAGATATTTTACTAAAAGATGACGGAACAGAATTCGGTAGATTCAAACGAGATAGTTCTCATTTTGTTATAAAATCTATGACCAATAATAAAAAAATGCAACTCAAAGGTATTGATGCTTCATCAACTATAACCGCATTAGAATTAGATATGGAAAATGCAGGAAATGCACAATTCAATGCAAACATATCAGGTTCTCAAATAGAAGCGAGTGGAGATGTTATTGCATTCGGTTCATCAGATAGAGAACTAAAAGACAATATTCAACCAATTGAAAATCCATTAGATAAAATGGACAAGATTGGTGGTTATACATTTGATTGGAATGATAAACAAGACACATACAAAGGACACGATATTGGTGTAGTAGCACAAGAAATACAATCAGTTTTACCAGAGATTGTAGCAACTCGAGCTAATGGATACTTAGGTGTTAAGTATGAAAAGATAGTTCCATTGTTAATTGAATCTATAAAAGAATTAAATAAAAAAATTGAAGATATTGAAAAAAAATGTGATTGTTTGAATAAATAATTGATATTTATTAATAGTAAAAACAGGAGTTATAATGGCAAAAAAATCAGAACAAATTAAATTTACAAAAGAAGAGGTTAGTGCAATTAGAGAAATTCGTAATAATTTCAACAACATTACAACGAATTTTGGTAATCTTGAAGTTCAAAGAATACAAACTGAACAAAGGTTAGCTGCGATTGAACAACAAAAAGTCATAGCAGAAAACGAATATAATCAAGTAATTCAACAAGAAGCAGAACTTCTTAATAATTTAAATGAAAAATATGGTCAAGGTTCATTAGATTTAGAGCAAGGTGTATTTACACCAGCTGAATCAAAAAAATAATGGTCCAAAACCACATTTTGAACTTTTAAATTGATATTTATACTTACGATATAACCTAATTAGGAGAAACATAATGGCTGAAAGAATAGTCAGTCCAGGTGTATTTACCAGAGAAAAAGATTTATCATTCTTACCAGAAGCTATTGGTGAAATAGGAGCAGCTTTAATCGGACCAACAGAAATGGGTCCAGCATTTGTTCCAACAACCATCAGAAACTTCGGTGAGTTTGAAACACTTTTCGGTAAAGAAACCGGAGACTTTTATGTTCCTTTCACTGCGAAGCAATATCTTCGTAATGCAGGAGCATTAACAATCGTTCGTGTTTTAGGATTGGGTGGATATACAAATGATACCTTCGTGCTTATCGCTAGTGGTTCAACATACGGAGTAAGAGCGTTAGCTACATTAAAACCTTCAAGAGGTAATATTGACGCTAGCTTTTTCGCTAATGGAGCTGGTAGTGCTTCTATTGATAGTAGTGCTAATTCAGCAAGTGCATTTACACTTAAATTAGATACTGGTAATGATGGAACAGCAGAGAGTTTTAATTTATCTTTCGCTACGAGTTCAGCTAATTACATTACAAATGTATTTAGTCAAAACCCACAAGATAATAGTAAATCGGTATATGTATATTCAAACTTCCAAAATACACAAAATCAAGTTGCAGGAGATGATGTCATCACATTCGCGAGTGGTGCAGCTTCAGATGTAGTTGAAAACTTTTCATTTGATTACAAAGTAGCATCAACACCAGCAATTCAATCACAATTAGTAAACGGAGCAAGAACAGACTTATTTAAAGTCAAAACATTATCACACGGAAGTAATATGAACTCTAAATTTAGAGTTGGTATTTCTGATGTTAAGAGAGCAGCAGATGTTGCAGGTAGTGATTATGGTTCTTTCTCATTACAAGTGATTACAAACAACCCAGGTCAAAATGACGACGGGACAGTTTTAGAGAACTTCTCAAACATAAGTTTTGATGAAAATTCTACAAACTACTTACCAAGAGTAATTGGTGATAAATTTATCACTATTGACTCAGACGGAAAATTAACATCAAATGGTGATTACCCAAACAACTCTAAATACATTAGAGTATCAGATATAAGTAATCTACCAAATACTTCAAAAGAATTAGTGCCTATGGGATTTGATGCGTTATCATTACCACACGCTATAACGCTTGGAACACCAAGTGGTAGTGCTCACGCAGCAGCATTCCCAACTGCTTCTTTTGTAACAGGACAAACTAACAATCGTGGTTCATTTGACCAAAATGCTTATTACGGACTTGACTTTTCAAACAAAGATAGTCAGGCATACTTGAAACCACTTCCAACAGGAGTGGGAGCAGGAAGTAATGTAACAATGAGTTTAGAAAATCAATTAGGTAATGCAGACGCATCAGTATTAGGTGCCACATTTGCAAACGCATCTACATTGATTTCTTTAACTAATTCAGCAATTGGACAAAGAAAATTTGTGGTTCCTTTCCAAGACGGATTTGATGGTTCAAATCCAGCAACAGATATTAAATCTGGAACAGACATTGTTGGAAACAACACACAAGGATTTGACTTAAGTTCAGCTTCAGCAACGGGTTCAGTTGCATTTAAAAGAGCTATTAACGCAATCTCAAATCCAGATGAATACGATATTAACTTGTTAGCACTTCCAGGTGTTATTCACTCAATTCACTCATCAGTAACAAATCACGCAATTGATAAGATTGAATCAAGAGCAGACGCTTTCTTTATTATGGACGGCTCTCATTATTCAGCTTCTATTCAAACTGCGATAAATGATGTTCAAACCTTAGATAGTAATTATGTAGCAACATATTACCCTTGGGTTAAAGTGATTGACGAAGTGAAAAACAAACCTACTTGGGTTCCACCTTCAGTAGTTCTACCAGGTGTATATGCACAAAATGATAGAATTGGACAAGAGTGGTTCGCACCAGCAGGTTTAAATCGTGGTGGCTTATCAGAAGTAACAGAAGCTAAAACAAGACTAACCAACTTGGAAAGAGATGATTTATACGAAAATCGTATTAATCCTATCGCAACTTTCCCAGGTCAAGGTGTAGTAGTGTTTGGACAGAAAACACTTCAAGGTAAACCAAGTGCATTAGACAGAGTTAATGTTAGAAGATTGTTAATTAATTTGAGAAAATTCATAGCAAGTTCTTCAAGATTCTTAGTGTTTGAACAAAATACAGCAGCTTTAAGAAACAGATTCTTAAATATTGTTAATCCATATATGGAACAAGTTCAAGCAAATGCAGGACTATCAGCGTTTAGGATTGTAATGGATGATTCAAACAACACACCAGATGTTGTAGATAGAAACCAATTAGTTGGTCAAATCTTTATCCAACCAACCAGAACAGCTGAGTTCATTGTCTTAGATTTTGTAGTTCAACCAACAGGCGCAGCCTTTGATGACTAAACTATAAGTCAATAAAAGATAAGAAAAACCCCCAAGAAATTGGGGGTTTTTTGTTGTATAATGAGAAAGAAATTCTGCAGGTGATTTACACCAAATCACCAAAGGTTGTTTCTAATCTCGTGAAACACTACATAACCCATTCGGTTCCAAATAAGTAGTCACCGAAAACCCACAAATTTAATTACTTAGGATAAATAGCAAATGTATCAGCGTATTCAGCCAATGTATTGTGTTGATTTCTCACAAAACCATATTGTGGTTTGCTACCACCACGATACCTAATTCTATAATTACCAGTCATCATCATTTCTCTAATAACCGGATTAAATCTATACATCATAGGAATACCCTTGTAAAGAGCAACTTCACCAGGAGTAGTATTGTTGTAATTTTCAATATTTAATCTTGGTTGATTAACATTAGCTTCATACAATTCCATAGGATTATGAGCATATCTATAATGAGTAATAGTAAATGTTCCATTTTCTACATACTCACCAGCGTCATTATAATACCCATAATTATTTGGAATTTCTCTCGTTACCAAAGTATCTTGGTAATCTCTCATATAAATACCTTCGGTATCGGTCGTAATTATTTCATTATTTTCAATCATATTTTTTCCTTTTCTCATCATTATTACACTATAATATACAAATACTATTTGTAAAAGTCAAGCTTTTTTTAATTATTTTCTTCGAAAAGTTCTTCTTCACAATCATCACAAAGGAAAAAGCCGTCTATTTCAACACCACACTCTTCACATATTATTTCATCAATCATACTATAATATACAATGAATAAATGACAATGTCAAGTAAAAACTTCTAAAAAACTTCTAAAACTATATCATATTTACCATACACTTTTTTTGGTTTTGTTATATTTATTACTGAGTTAAATTATAGGAGAAATAAAGTGGCATTTTTAGACCCAAACGAAATATTTTTTACACCATTTGAACCTAAGATGAAAAATAGGTTTATTATGGAAATAGACGGAATTCCAGCATACCTTATCAAAACAATGGCAAGACCACAGGTATCATTTGAAGCAGTGACTCTTGACCATATCAACACAAAAAGATATGTAAAAGGAAAAGCAACTTGGTCAACATTAGAAATTACTCTATATGACCCAATCGTTCCAAGTGGAGCACAAGCAGTCAATGAGTGGGTAAGACTTCATCACGAAGCAGCAACCGGTGTAGACGGATACTCATCTGAATACAAGAAAGATATTACTTTCAATGTATTGAGTCCTAATGGAGAAAGAGTAGAACAATGGGTTCTAAAAGGTGCATTTATTACAACAGCAAATTGGAACGGATTAGATTACGCTTCCAATGAAGTAGTCGATATCAATCTTTCAATGCAATACGACTACGCAATATTAGAGTTTTAGGAGAAAAATTATGTGGGCAATATTTAAAGACAATAATGAATACAACGAGAAATCAATAATTGGTTTCGGAGCTTTTACGATAATGGTTTTATTTGCGATGGCAGATGTTGTAACTGGACTTATGGGTAAAGATTTAGTTATCAATGATGTAGTATACAATTCATTTTTATTCACTACATTAGGTAGTTTCGGTATCGCAGGTGCAGAAAAAGTTTTAAAAAAATAATAAGTTATTAATCTTAATTAATCAAGGAGTAAAAAATGGCTGAAAGTCAGTATGGTTTTCCTACTGAAGTTCTATCTTTACCATCAAACGGATTACTATATCCGGAAGATAGTCCTTTGCGTAGTGGAAACATAGATGTCAAATATATGACAGCAAAAGAGGAAGACATTTTAACATCTCAAAATTTAATTGAACAAGGTATAGTAATTACAAAGTTATTAGAAAGTGTAATTGCGAACTCAAAAATTAAATTAGATGAAATGTTAATCGGTGATAAAAATGCACTTATGATTGGGACACGAATATTAGGATATGGTGCAAACTATAACATAATGTTAACAGACCCCGATACAGGTGAAAGAGTAGAACACACCGTAGACTTGTCTAAACTAAATAATAAAACAATAGATGAGAGTTTATTAAAAAATGGAAATCTTTTTTCATTCGAATTACCTAATTCTAAACGAGTTGTAGAATTTAAATTACTTACTCACGGAGATGAAAAGGAAATAGATGAAATTTTAAAAGATTACAAAAAGGTCGAAGAACTCACAGGAGTATCGCAAGAGATTACCACAAGACTAAAATATCAAATACAATCAGTAGATGGAAATAAAGAGCAAAAAGATATTGACAACTTTGTCGATAACGAATTCTTAGCACTTGACGCTAGGGCATACAGAAAGTATGTTTCTGAGTTAACGCCTGATACAGATTTGTCATTTGAATATACAAGTCAAAAAGGTAAAAAGCACAAAATGGATATTCCTTTAGGGATAGAATTTTTTTGGCCAGCCGCCGAGTAATAGGGCGGCTATTCACGAAGAACTCTTCAACATCGCATATTATGGAAATGGGTTCAATCACAACGAACTCTACAATATGCCAGTTCCTTTGAGACGATTCTATGCTCAAAAGTTAATTGATGCTAAAAAGAAAGAAACAGAAGAAATTAAAAAATCATCACAGCAAAATGATACACAAATCTCTCGTCCAACATTCCAAAAATCTTAAAACTTGATATTTATTAATAGGAAAAAACTATGAATAGAAAATTTGTAAAAGAAAACAAGCAAGTAATACGAGAGTTTATTGGAAAACTTTTGGTTAATATATTGACTAAAAGAAATAAAAAAGCTCTCGACAAGGTTATTGCTGCCGACCCAACTTTAAAAGCAAAAAAACAAGATATGATTAGACTTAGAAAAAGTATTGAATCAAGAATAGACAAGTTGGACAAAAGTAATCCTGATTTGATTGCAAATTTACGAAAAGCATATTTATAAGTTTTTTTTAATCATTAACTAAATCACATATGGCGGAAACCACAAAAGAACAAATAAAAGCGCAAAAAACTATTTCAGAACTTTTAACTGAAATTGGTAAAAAAGCTGCAGCAATTCAAGAAACTTTTGAAAAACAAAGAGATGCCGCAAAAGATGTTGAAAGTGTAATCACAGCTCAAAAAAACAAAATGGAAGGTTTTGAAAAAAACAGAGACGCTTCCGCTAAGGTTATAGCCGCAGCTCAACAAAAGCAAATTGATTTAGAAACAGAATTTATGCATGCTATACGAGATGGTAATTTAGAACAATCGTATGCAATAGAAGAACGAATAAAAGCAACAGAAGCTGAAGTTGATGAGGCAAAGAAACTCAACCAAATAGCACAAGATGGTGTTGATTTAGCACGAACAAAATTAGAAGTTCAAGAAGATATAGGAGAACGAGTTCAAGGTCAAGCAGACGCTGCTAAAAAACTCGGAGACAATATTAATTCATTTTTCAGTTCATTACCAGGTGGTCAATTTTTAACAAAAGCATTAGGAATGGATACTTTGGGAGATGATTTAGAAAAAGGTGTTATTGACAATTTAGACGAAGTTGATAAGGGTAGTTCAGCTTTGGGAACATCTTTCGGTGGTGTACTTGGTGGATTAACAACAGGAGTAAAAAGACTTGGTGCAGCATTTATGGCAAATCCAATTTTATTCATCGCTGGTATAGCTCTCGCAGCAGCCAAAGCATTCTTTGGTTTCAAAAAAGAAGTAAGAGATACCGCAGCTGAATTAGAAATTAGCGCAAAAGCATCACGAGATATGGCGTTTGAGTTGAAAAAAGCTGAAATGCAACTGGGTTTTCTTGGTTTTGATGCCGACAAACTAAAAACCACATTAGGAGAATTATCATCTGAGTTCGGAACAATGGAAATGGTTACCGTTGAAAATGCTAAAAACATTGAAATGATGGCTCAAGAAATGGGTGTAGCCGGAACTGAGGTCGTTAAGTTCAACAAAGTAATGATGGACTTAACAGGAGCTTCATTTGATGTAGCAAACAATATAGCACAATCAGTAGCAGATTTAGCAGACTCTGAAGGTGTGGCAGTTGGTAAAGTGATGAAAGATGTTGCTTCTAACGCTGAAACATTTGCTAAATTCTCAATGGACGGAGCAGACGGATTAGCCAAAGCAGCAGTAGAAGCAGCCAAGATTGGTGGTAGTTTAAAAACTGTACTTGATGTAGCAGATAATGTATTGAAATTAGAAACAAGTTTAAGTAACCAATTTAAAGCACAAGTCATAACTGGTAAACAAATCAACCTTGAAAAAGCAAGACAATTAGCACTTGACGGAGATATAGCAGGATTAACAACAGAAATACAATCTATTGTTAGTGATTTCGGAGATATTCAAGCTATGAATGTTATTGAAAGACAATCCTTAGCAGATTCCATTGGTATATCAGTTAGAGAATTACAAAGAATTTCTCGTGGAGAAGCAGCGAAAGAACAAGAAAGTGTTCAAGACAAAATAACCATAACTAATAAGTTATTGGCAGCTGGTAACGAAGACCAGAAGAAACTTCAAGATATACTTGATGGTGGAATACAAACAACAGACAAAACGGTTAATTTATTTCAATAGGAATTATAAATGATAACAATAAATCCAACAAAATTAGTTCGTAATGTAAGTAAAAACGGCGAATTTATATTTCGTGGTGGATTAGCATTACAAGCAGAACTTGGTGCTCAAAATGTTAAACGATTTTCTAAATTTATAACCACACCAAGAGGAACAAGGTTTCTTGCACAACAAGCATTATTACAAAAAGTAAATCCAAATAGAAAAAAAATAACAAACATTGACGGAACAGAGGTTAAAGAACAACCATACCAAACAACAAGAGATTACAATCCATTAGCACCCTTATTAGCGAAAGCAATATCACAAGAGGGAACATCATTAAAACCAACAAGACACTCAGATGGAGAAAACATATTTGGTTCTTTAAATCCATTTGCAAATAAACCAAAAGCTAACGGAACTGGACCAGTAACATTTTTTTCAAAAGATAAAAAAGTAGATTTACAAGTTCGTTATGGTGGAGAAATAAATGTTTTAGATAGTTTTCCAAATAGACAAAATGAATCTGGTCAAGCAGAAGTAAAAGATTTTATTAAATTTAGAATTAGAGATGCGGTAAATGGTAATTATATTATTTTCCCCGCACTATTATCAGGAGCAATAACAGACAATTCAACAACAACACCAACTGAATCATCATACATTGGTAGAGCAGACAAGGTTTATGTTTATGGAAGTTATTCAAGAACAATCAGTTTTACGGTAAACATTGTAGCGCTTGATAAATTAGATATTCCAATTATATGGGAAAAGGTGAATGCAGCAAAAGGATTAGTGTTACCAGAATATAAAGAGTTTGAAGATATAGGTGTTGGTAAACGACCAGTAGCACCTATCGTAAACCTAACATTAGGTGATTTATTTAATGACGCACCAGGTTTCTTTACTTCGGTTAATATGTCTATACCAGAAGGTTCTACTTGGTCATTGACAGACGGAACTCAAGTTCCACATTTATGTTCATTGGCATTTGAATTTACATATATTGGTAAAGAAAATCCATCAATGAGGTCAATGCATTATGACAATATACAAAAAGAATTTCCGAAAGTTGTAGATGAAAGACGAAAACAGGAACAAGAAGATTTAGATAATATGACATTTAGTGAAGCTTTTAAGAAAAAAAGAGGCGAATTAGGTCCAGGTAAAACATTTACTTGGAAAGGTAATAGTTATTCAACCAATACGG
>VTLG01009102.1_pt1 | contig 11993 bp, 13 predicted proteins | sample 4694571 | NCBI WGS metagenome assembly VTLG01 (sample SAMN12604809, study PRJNA352737) | marine metagenome | biome: ENVO:00000447; feature: ENVO:00000209|ENVO:00000569|ENVO:01000036; material: ENVO:00002151; isolation source: viral sequences binned using virsorter ... | reverse complement strand
TACAAGACTCTTGTCTTCAGCTACGGGTGTCTCGGCTACAGGTTCTGGTTTAAATCCTCTCATTCGAGCTTCATTATATCCAGGCTTATCTCTTGGATCTCCTCTTCCAGCTGCTCCGTACATTGCATTCATTATAGCTTCTTCTTTTTTCATTTCTGCAATTCGATCTGGAGTTAAACCATATCTTTCATAATCATAAAACTTTCCAATTCTGTTTCCAGACATATCACCAATCCTATTATAGTCTGATACATACTTTCCATACGTATTACTTGGATCCCAATTTCCAAAATCAGTTAGAATTTGACCTTCTGGGTTTACACTAACTTTGTCTCCCATTCCTTGTGAGTGAGCATAGGCAGCTCTCCACTTATCAAAATCCTGAGTGAATGGACTTGGATTATTTTGATAAAACGTTCCTCCAAAATCATAAGTAGGTAAGTTTTGTAAATAATCTGGTACAGGTGCAAAAGGATCTCGCATTGCGTCGATGTCATAATCTGCTGCCATCTGCTTATCTATGAAAGCTGATTTAAGATCATCTTCTGGCTTCCATGGTTCAACTGCTAATCTTGCTCGGGGTGCATCTGGACTTCCCATAAGATTTTGTCCACTTAGAAAAGCATCTTGTGCTGTTGATGGATCTCCCGGCATAAAACCTGCAAGAAGATTTACAGCTTCATCAATATTTCCTGTGCCTCCTTGACCAGGGGGTGCTACTGCATATCCTGTTGCATGTCTTGCTCTTCCACCTTCATTCAAGTGCAGTTGTCCTGCGATGCCGCCTTCAGCTAAACCTAATTTCTTTTTAAGTTTTTCTAGAATCATGTAGTCTGTTTTCATTCTCTTTGTCTTTTCAAGTTCTTTTAATTTGTATCGAGGAATTAAAACTAAATTATCATCCGTCGTAACATGGTGTTTTGGATAAGGTTTAAGACCTAATTTCTTTCTCATAGAAATCGTGTCTGTTTTATTAATCTTTTCAACGTATCGTTTTGCGATCGCTATTTCCTTTGGAGTCAGGTCCACGGTTCTCATTTTTGAAGCTAAATCCTTAGGTGAGGTAAACCCTTCCGCATAACTCTTAAAAGGAGTGAACCATTGATCTTTAAATCTATCTTTTGCTATTTTTTCTGGTGTCGTGTCAAACATTTTAGCGTCCTCTATAAAAGATTGCCAGGTATTGCTTGGTCTTTCCACAGATCCACTATAAACTTTAATTTTGTCTTTTCCCTTCATTAGTTTTTCCATATCAATATGTTTATATGGCGATGTGTCTTTTCTAACATTTTTTAGTATCTCCTCCATAACTTCAGCATTAGTTTTCTTTTTGCCTGCGCCTTTTAAAAGTTTAAATAATTTAACTAACGCACCACCACTATACCCTGGTCTATGTAAGTGTAGTTGTCCTGCGATGCCGCCTTCAGCATGAGGTGTTTTACCTTTAGTATCAAACAGATCTAATTCTATTTTTTCTTTGATATCTTGCATTCTCTTTTTTATTTGCATATCTTGAGTGACACGTTTTAGGGCGGTATTGTAAATCTCTGTTTGTTGAACTTGAGAAAAATCATCGAGTGATCCTTTTCCTAGCTGCTCGGCTATAGAATCTGCAAGAACATCGGCGTCATATTTATAATCACCTGATACAGGTTTTTGATAAAAGACTTCGTCATAAGCTTTAGCCAGTACATCATCCGATACGAGTGGAACAGGTTTCTTAACTTTCTTCGTAGCATCTTTAATCGCTTTAGTAATTTGAAGATCGTTCATGCCAATGAATTGTTCTGCTCCTTCAGGCAGTCTTTTCTTACCTCCCCATTCCCATTTCTTAAGCATCTTAGTCAGATCATCGTGTTGCTTGATCCATTGCTCCTGAGTCAAACCTTTCCATTTGCCTTTACCCTGTCGAATGTCGTTGGAAGTTTTGATGAATAGTTTTTCTATAAAGTCCTTCCATACTTTTCCACCAATAAATTTTAATCCTGAACCACCTGCAAATCCCACACGCGCGATGCCGCCTGAGGCGAAATCGGGTTTACGAGTATAGACTTCTGAAATAGCATCCAAAAGCTGTTTTCTCTGTACGTCATCAAAAGCGCCGTAAGCTTTTTTAGCGGTAATATCATCCATTAACTGCAACACTTCCATTCTCTTCATATGAGGAAGTTCTGTTTGTAGTTTTTGAATCTGAAAAGTTGCTTGGTCATCGCTCAAAGTTTTTTTAATAGGAGTTGCTTCTTTTGCGGTAACTTTTGGAGGTCTTGCTTCCCACCATTTTTCGTTAGGGTTAAAATTTCCTTTAACGACTTTACGCTGGTCTTTGACTCTTTGAGCCGCTTCCATTTTAATTTTGAGTTTAGCCAAACCGTCAGGTTTTTTACCGGTATATTTAATATAGCCGTTAGTAAGACGTGCAATCCATTGTGCGAGTGTTAACATTAATAATAAACCCTTTTACTTCTTATAATTTTTTCATCTTTGTAATCTTCTGGGTGGGGGATTAATCCTCCCTGTCTGAATCGCATCACGGCTTGAGTCATCGAGTCGACTAAGTCGTCATGATCCCCGTAAGGAAATGCTGCGCATTCCTCTATGACTTCCTGTGCAAACTCTTTGTGAGTGGGCGCCCATATGGTCCCGCTTTCAAATAGCGGTGCGACCGAGTTTACTCTTGTATGCTTATCATTTCCTTTGCTGGGTGTAAAGTTAATAACTGGGATACCCATGTTTCGTAATTCGTAAGTCAGAGGCAGTCCTGAGGCTTTGGCTTCCACCAACACCGTTTCCGGTGACCAATATTTATAAGATTCGAGAGCCTTGCGCCTTAAGTCTGGAAACTCGTATCTGCCTTTAACAGCGTCCACGAGTATAAGATTAGGAGGCTTGTCTTCCGATTCACGGAACACGCCCCACGTTGTAATGGCCGAGTAGTCGGCCGTTTCTTTTTTCATAAATGCGGTATCGTAAGATTGTATCACATGGTCCAAAGTTGGCATCCAGTCATGCTTCCACTTCTTCCACCATTCTCGTTTAATAATGGCTCCTTCTTCTGAGGTGGGATTTTGCATCCACTGAGCATTCCATTTACCAAGCGATAATGAGGCCTTTACCGTTTGTAATTCCCCCAAGTTCCAATATTCCGGCCATACTGGCTTACCACTTGGCATGATTGCCGGAAACTCGATGAGTTCCCACTGATCGGCCTTTGCTTCTTTCTGGGCCTGCATCAACATGCCTGTCAAATCTTTTACGTTCCATCTGGTCATAACACAGATGATTTGTCCGCCGGGTTGTAAACGTTGTCTGGGTCCTGAAGTGTACCATTCGTACGCACGCTCGAGTGCCGTTATGTTCAAAGCATCTTGCTCCGAGTGTGGATCATCAATGATCAAGAGATCCGCACCACGGCCCGTGATGGCTCCGCCAACACCAGCTGCGAAATACTCTCCGCCTTGTGCTGTTTCCCATCGTCCTGCTGCTTGTGAATCTTCCCGAAGTCTCGTCTTAAATATCTGCTGATACTCGGGAGAGTCAATTAACGTTTTAGCTTTTCTACCAAAACGAATAGCAAGTTCTCCTGTGTGAGTGGTTTGAATAATTTTTAATTTTGGGTTTCTGCCAATCATCCATGCCGGTAGGAGGGATGAGGCAAATTCAGATTTAGTATGCCGTGGCGGCATATTAATAATGATTCTTTTACTTTTACCTGTTGCCATATCATTAAATTTTTTAGCAACGATCTTATGATGGGACCCCTGAATAAAGTCTGGCCACATATGCTTCACGAAGCTTAAAAAATCATCACGGACCTTGGCTTCATGTTTTTTTTCTGTGTACTTTAAGTACATCTTATAGAAGTCTTTTTTGACGTCCGGGGGTAATTTTTTTATTTTTTCTAGGTTTATCTGCATATATGGGACCCATAATGAATTTACTGGCTAAAACCATGGAAATCAAGCAATAAAGTCGAAACTATTGGGACCCCTTTTTATTTAAGTATTAAATGATAAATGAATGTTCAAATTCCTGGCTGGAAATGGTTCCCACTATTGAAGGGGGAAACCCCCGCCTCGCGCCGTGAGGCGCGAGGCGAAATAATTAATTAATCTAGCAAGACCATATATTCTTTAGCGAAGTATTTACGAAACCAGTCCAAACCTTTACGTACATTAGCCCATTGTGGAGCTGTGCCTGTCCCATGTTTAGAGTCGTAACGCTCAGCCAGGTGATTAGATCCCATTGTTACATCATAAACTGCAACAGCAAACCTAGGCATTGCGATTGACTCACCACTGAATGGGTTCTTTACTTCCTCCATTTCAAATGGCTGATCACTATAATCAGCATCCGGAAACGGTAGCTTGATTGTTTTGTTATTGTATTTAATTGTTTTCATATTGTTATCCTATCAAATCCTATAATTCCCGTCAAGTGGAAGCCGGGCGCCGCGAAGCGGCGCCCGACCTTTAGCTATGGACGAACTAAATTTGCATCGTTGTATTGTTCTTCTGTGATTGGTATGCGTTGATTGTTTAATTGATTTTTAAAACACCAATTAGATGTCGTTCCTGCTTGCCAATCATAATCATAATCTTTAAACCACGCATTTTCTTCTGTTAGTTTAATTGGCTCGTGTATTCTGCCGAAGTGATTGAGAGCCTGGTCACCAAACTTATTAAACCAATCTCTTTCACAGTTCATTGAACACGCATTGCCACCAAGATAATAGAAGCTTGATCTTCTTCTCGTCTGATAATACTTGGCGCCTTTCGGTCCGCGTATTCTGTCTTTTGTTCTATAAGTATGACACTTTGGTCCTTGGCAATAAATCATGGTTTCACTTTGCCACCTCTAATATTTCCCAAAATCTTGACGCACATCTAATTCCATTTGCATCAACATCAAAGTATTTAATGTATGGATATTTTTTAACTTTGTGAAAACTAACAAGACAATCTTCTGTCCATTTTCCTCGTCTTGTTATTGTCTTGCTGTGTTTATCGGCATAGTATTTAATTGTAAAATAAGTGCCGATATCGAATTGTTGTTTGTCTTTCATTGTTCGTCCTTTCTGTTATGTGTAGGATTATCCCACACATAACATAAAAAGTCAAGACTTATTATTGTTGTGATTGTTGTTGATTATATTTTAATCTAGCCGCTATTTTTTGTTCACGACTTTGATTTTTATTCTTCATACTCTTTAACATTTCCGCTGCGTTTTTTGGATTGTAAAGAGTTAAGCCAGTTGAGTTAGTTCTGATGATTTCAGCTTCATCTAATTTCAATCCGCTTTCAGTTGCAAACTCAATCGCTTCGTCAAGAAATTTATATCCTTTTACTACATCTTTAACGAATTTCATTTGAGTTAAAACACTTGTTATCCATTTTTCATGGCAAGTAATTAAATGACCTTTTTTAGATTGCCAGAACATAAGAGTATCATATTCCTCTTTATTACAAGCAATAGACCTATCTCGGCAATACGAACTACCAATTAAATCTAAAACATAATCATTGTTCCACTCTCTCGCATAAGAGGTTTGATTTTCACGACCACCATTAGTTCCAAGATACTTGTCATTATTATCTTGAAATTTTTGTTGATGAGGATTTCTTTCCTTGTCTTTCATCTCAATATTAATATCTGGATTGCAACCCTCTCGCCCTTTTAGTTCATCTCTAAAATAGGCATAACCAAAGTCTTGATCTCTACTACTTTCGTTGCCATTAATATTTCCATTTAGACGAAAATCAAAATGACTTTCAATATATCTATCTTTCATTGCTACTTTGTCATTTTCATCTCGATCTTCTACTTGTCCATGATAGCCAAAATGAAAGCAACTATCTTTTGCAATAGTATCTACATTTTCAAACTTGTTTTGTAAATGTCTTGCCATTTTAACATCTTCGGGTGTGTAGTGTCGTCTAACTATTTGTTCAGCAAGTTTCCAAGTTATATCTTGCAAAGGTTTTATTTCTTCCCTTGCTTGTAGATATGCCTCTTTTTCTTGCGTGGTTTCTTGTTCAAGATGTACTCGCATACGATTTGCGATTTTATTTCTGTACTCTTGATTTAGTCTTATTCTACTCATTTTAGTCCTTTCTGTTTGTTGCATAAAAAGATTTTTAAACTATTGACAAAGGTAAGTCAAGTATTATATAAGATATTATGCTAATAAATTTAATAATAATAGTAGCAATAGTAGGTGCCATTTTAATGACCTATTTTGGTATGAAAGGAACTGGAGCAATATGATTTATACAGAATGCACTATCTGTGGTTGTATGCCAAAGCCAGATGAATGGTCTGGACAAGTAATAGGAGTTTGCTTTGATTGTGGATAGTATTTGGTTTTATCCGATTTTAGGATTATTCGGATTATTTATTATATATCTATTTGATGTATTTTAGGTGATTCAAATGCCAATCGGCGCCTTGATGATGAAACAATTTATTGTATTCAATTTAGAGGCGCCCTTGAGCCCAGATCCAGTTTCCATAGGGCCAAACAATTGTTGCTGGATCTGGGGTCAAGTGAAGAATGCGTGAGAATATCTTCGCAGGTAGCGGCAGACGTGCCATTGCGAGTAGCTTGGCCAAACTTGAACCCTGATCCTATTTCAAGTGTATAACTCGAGGTACACTTGCTAGGATCTGGGGTCAAGTAAATGTCGCGCGATAAGGTAAAACGCATTGCTTGGCCAATTGGCGTCTTGATTAGGAAGAGCAACAGTGCTTCCAAAAGAGACGCCCTTGAGCCCTGATCCATTAACTATGCATTTATGCAAGGGCCTTTAAAGTACTTTAATTAATGGATCTGGGGTCAAGAAATTAAAAAAAGAAATAAGCATCAAGCTTGACAATGGACCTGGGATATTGTAAGATAGTATTGATGTGCTCGTTTGGTGATTTTCCGCACGATAAATTTGTCAAATCACCATTGGGTCAGGTAGTAATGACTAGTGAGTCATGGTCCTGGTAACAGGATCACAGAAAAGCGCAAGTTACTGCTTGACCCTAAACTTGAGCCCAGATCCTATTCGGTGGTAACTGTATACCGCGGTCCCGCTTAGGATCTGGGGTCAAGTAATAGAGGGTCATACCCTAGGGCTACCAGGTGTAGCTACAGCTTTGAAGCGCGATGCACTTTGCTTGGCCACTTTAGAATGATTCTAAATTATAAAAATTAAAAAATATATAAATAGTAGAGCATCAAGCACCAAGCACTTGGGTGGGCCCGCCCGGTTTCAAGCCCCCTCTGAAATAATTCTGGACAATGGACCTGGGATCTTGTAGGATGAGTTATGAAAGGAATAAATATGAAAGTAATAGAGTATAAAGGTAAGAAACTTAAGTTGCCATATGATTTAAAAGATGGTGAGTTGAGCACAGAGTTAGTAACAAGACAGAACCCGTTCAGCGGTGAGTCGATCCAGTTGCCCGAATTCGCGGCGGTTGTATATGATACAGTCATTCAGCTGAATCTGAAGGCTGAACGTAAGGACGCCGCAACAGGCCAACCACCGGGTATTAGTGAGCACCAGGATGACTGGCAACTAGTGCGCAATGGAATAGATTTCTTCAGACAGCATTTTGCTAGAGAATATATGGTGTTACTTGATTAGATCTAAACACAACAATTTATTAAATTATTTTATACACGACCGCCGGGACCTGAGCCCGGCGTACGTGCGCAGCTGCGAGAAATTTTTTCACAACCTGAAATTGAAAAAAAATAAAAATAAAAGTGAAGCGTCAAGCATCAAGCTTGACAAGCGTCAAGCATAGGATTATATAAGATTTATGAAAGTTAAAGAAGCTCAAAAAATAACCGGATCGATGACCAGGACCAGCAAAATGCCGGGCCTGTCTTACAGTTTACCCGCGTGGGAATGTCAAGTGGGTTCACGCCTGCGGGCCGTGAAAGGCTCTGTCTGTTCTGGATGCTATGCACTGAAGGGCAACTATACACGTTACCCGGCTATTAAAGCAGCTCAGTACTACAGGCTCCAGAGCCTGAGACATCCGCAATGGATCCCGGCCATGGTAGCACAAATTAAAAGGCAAAAATTTTTTAGATGGCACGACGCCGGAGACCTTCAGGGCTCATGGCACCTTAAGAACATCATGGAGGTATGTAGATTAACGCCAAGCGTCAAGCACTGGTTACCAACGCGCGAGGTTAAATATACCAGTCTCATGGATCCTGCCATAGTACCAACAAATTTAAAAATTATAATCTCGGATCATATGATTGATCAAAAAGCACATGTTAAGAGCTGGCCGTATACGTCCGGCGTTTCAACGAATGGCGCCGCGACCTGTCCGGCCCCTAAGCAGGGCGGCAAGTGTGGCAATTGTAGAGCGTGCTGGGACAGGAATGTCTCCCGGGTAGTTTATGGCAAGCACTAAATCATGTCTAGATTTCAACGGCAACGGTCAGATAGTAGACGACTCATCAACGAGATCCACGATCAGTGGTGCCGGGACAACGGCTACCCAATCATCAAGCATCAAGCGAAAGCATCAAGCACCAAGATTTTCAAGCATCAAGCAAGCCGGGCCGAGGCCCAAGCACAAGGGTTCAAGCATCAATCCTGAATCAACAAGCTCCATTATTTGTGATCCCTCATAAAGTTTTACGGCTCGAGGACCAAGTGCGTTGACTAGGATAAAACTATTCTTCGGATGTCTAATATGAAATGAAATTTGGTGTGGTGAGAATCGAATCTTGTTACGTTTTGTTACTTTTAATTCAACAGTGAAAAAGTGCCTAAAACTATTGTAGCCCAATAGATCAGGAGTACCAAATACGCTGCTATTTTCCAGCCTTGTCCATGTAATTTGTGATGAATTTCTTTTAAGCTCATTGTAAAATTTAGACTCTAATTTCATTTTTTTAAAAATTAGTCAAGGAAGTTTTTCAGCGTAACAACTGTTTTACAAAATAAGCTTCGGCTTACCCATTTTCCAGGACTCAATGGTTGAAATTTCCAACACAACTCGATGAGTTTCTCTAGCTCCAACCACATTATTTTGCATAAGATAAATTCTTTTTATATCAAAAAATCCATCCGGCGATCTAAACTCTCCATGCGGAACTTTCACCTGAACTCTTGCATCCTTACAAACAGGGGACTTAATAAATTTCTCTATCTGTCTTATGAATTCTTTCCCATTTATCATGGATTGACTATTACGTTATGTTACGTTAAAAGTCAAATATGGGAGTACCAGCACGATTAACTGAAATGCAGATGAAATTTGCTAATCTATTAGTTAGCAACGAAGGTCGTATGTATGCTTACGAATGTGCTATCGAGGCAGGTTATGAAAAGGACCGAGCTAGACAAACAGCATCAGAGCTGCAGAACCCAAAGAAATTTCCACTTGTTGTATCTTATATTGGTAAGCTGAGAGAAGAAAATCAGAAAAAATATGAAGTTACCTATGGTAGACACATCATGGAATTAGGCAAAATCAGAGAACAGGCACTAAAGAAAGGTGCCTTCTCAGCAGCCAACAACGCTGAAGTTGCTAGAGGTAAAGCAGCTGGATTATATGTTGAACAGAAGATTATAAGAACTGGTAAGATAGATGATATGTCGCCGGAAGATTTAAAGAAAAGAATGGCAGAAATATTAGAAGATTTTTCTGGTGTGATTGAGGGTGAATCGACAGAAGAAATTGAAAAGAAAGTTAAGGCCAAGCAGGCTAAAATTAGAACTGATGTAAATGAGAGAGAAAAAAGTAAGCACACAAAAGCATTGCGGCCATTACGTAAACTACAAACTTCTGATAAGGAGGTAACATCTAATTTAGCTTCCTCATCTTCTTCACACACGACAAAGGAATAATCGTTCTCTCACCAAATACTATTCCATCTTCGTCTTGATCATAACTTGCAAAGATTTTAATTACACATTCATTCTTTTCATACAACCAACCCTCACTCACCGGTGTGGCTAACTTCATTCTGTTGAACTCTTTATCAGTAGCCCAACCTGAATCAGAAGCAATATCAAACCACTCAATCCGATACTTTGAATACGGGATAAGGTTTTTTCTTATACTTGCCGTTCTTATTTTTCTTTTTGGTTTTTTTCTTTTCATATTTTTTTCTTCCGTAATAGTAATCAGGATTGTGAACCCGATTAAACATATCAAAAAAATTCTCTTCCGTCATTTTTTCTGTATACCCCTCTCTCAATAAATTTTAAAATAAAAAAACACAAATCATGTGCGCGCGTCCCTTATTTTGTTGGTATTGCTAGCTTTTTGAACATCCTAGACCAAATAGGAAAACCTATAAGATACAAATTTGAGCGAATAAGTGTTGGTATTGCTTGCTCATTTTTTTTGTATCTTTTTGTATCCTGAGTCAAGATACAAATTTGAGCGAATAAGTGTTGGTATACAACAATAATTTCATTTGTATCCTTTGTAACCGGTTTTGAAAAAAAATAAAAAAATTTTTTAAAAATATCTGTGTAAAAAGGTATACAAAGGATACAATTCACATTTCTGCCACATTTAAGACACTTTTTGGTCTTTATTGGCATAATATTGGTCCACTTTGCGAAGGAAGTCATGTTGGAAGCGGACAAACTCTTGTCCATCCACTATAAATTTTTGAAATAAATTATCTTTCGTACACATTAAAATAACACCTTGATTAATTTTTGTACCATAAACATGGTTGTGTGCCATTGCGTACGCGCCTAGTTGTGTGAAGTAATCACTAATCCATTCTCTTCTTTTTGGCTTGTTGGATTGTTTGAAATCAATTATACTCTCGGCCGAATTATAAATTCCAGCCACATCAGTTGCACCCGCATATAAGCCAGGATAGTGAACCGTTACCTCGCTGCCCCATATTTCATTTAAGTCTTTTAATCCCTGGTCCACGATCATTTGGGCCATGGTCCTTGCTTCTTGACCTATGGGTGTTAAATCAATTCGCTGTTTCCCGGATAGATGATCCTCCAGATACGCGTGCATGGCTGTCCCTCTATTCGCGGCTTCATTCTTAATCTGATCCGCTGCATCAAGACCCACTCGATCCTTCCAACGCTGTAACGACTGTCGCTTTTCCTCTGACTGAGTCGCAGCCAGGATCGTCGTCACACTCGGTAACTTCTCTTGTCCAATATCATAGTGTCTGGACCCACTGATCAAGGACCTAGAACTGGTTGGATAGGTAAATCGTTTATTCCACTTCATGTTTTTTACTCTCTAATAAATTTAAGATACAACGAATATCTTCTAAACTAATGTTGCCTTTACGATCATTAAAATCCCAAGTGCAAAAGACAATATTATCTTTCGTATAACCTTTGTCGCTATCAATACGGTCCACAGACATATTCGATTTAATTTTAATTTTATTATTTCCCATCATCTTGGTGCGTGATTTTAAATGTTTCAACTCATTAACATTACGGGTGTGGGTCATCTTCTCTCCGGTATAAGCACAAAACCAGCCTCCATAACGTTTTTTATGTTGTTCCCAAAGTTCATAAAACTCTTCTCGAGTAATGAGTATAGGAATCGCTTTCCTTTGGTAACCCCTTGTTTTATCTGCATAATTTCGACTTTTACTCATCAAACTATTCCATTTTTCTCGAAGATAACCTCGCTCAGTGCTCATGTGTTTAGCATAGTTGGCGCGTTTGACCACGCGGCCATGGGGAGAACGTCCGTAGACTCGCTTACGTTTTAGTTCTCGGGCTCTAAATTTAGAATCTTTGCGGTATTTTTCTTTATAAGACCAGACCATTAAAAAACAATATCCATGACGAGATACAACGTGATGAAAATAAACATCGCGGTCATTTGTATATCGTAAGGGAAATTAGTCATGAAAGGTTTAATAATACGTTTCATATGATTTAGCAAGTGTGCCTCCCTATTCCTTTAATTTTTTCTTCGCGAGAGCGATAGCTTCTTCGATTTTGTTTTTATAAGTTCGGTGTGAGGTATC
>VTLG01005544.1_pt1 | contig 11994 bp, 8 predicted proteins | sample 4694571 | NCBI WGS metagenome assembly VTLG01 (sample SAMN12604809, study PRJNA352737) | marine metagenome | biome: ENVO:00000447; feature: ENVO:00000209|ENVO:00000569|ENVO:01000036; material: ENVO:00002151; isolation source: viral sequences binned using virsorter ... | reverse complement strand
GCTAAGTTTAATCCATTAACACCTGTCCTAGCAAATAGATAGAAAGGTTTCATTAATGGAGTAGAGTTGAATAAACCATCAAGTTTCTGAGAGAATCCTGTTAGTTCAGAGGTAAGAGTAACTTCTTTAAACTGCTTGTTTAACCAAGCGTCTTGACTTACATCTATGTTACCATCTGCATCTAATAGATTCTTCATGTGTATATCTTCCGCTTGCTTCATCAGATCTGCTGAAAAATCTACATGATCTCTACCAGCAACCTCTAAAGCTTGCCTCATACCAATCTCTTTAGACCTAGCTCTAGCCATTAACCACTTAAATGTATCGTCAGTAGCTGCTAAGGCACGTGGAGACCAGCTGAGAATCTTGTTATTGTTAAGATTTCTTGCTATATTGGCTATGTAGAAGGCTGCTTTATCGCTTGCAGTGCCATTACGTTCAGTCCATTTACCGAATAACTCCCAATTTTGGTCATGTCCGGTAGGAGCTTCAGAGTATCTAGTACGAATATCGGCTAGATCTGCACTCCATTTAGCTTTAAAGTTCTGCCTAAACACTTCAAAAGCTTCTGGTATGAGTTCAACCATACCTTTTAGTTTAGCCATTGAAGCTTTATGACTAGCAACATCACCTGTGAATGGTCTTCTTATAGTAGCACCAGCTGCTTCGTTAAGAGCGTTGAGATAAGAGTTAGTAGTAGTACCAAGAATAGCCCTTAGAGGGGTCTTAGGACCGCTTAGAATGCTGTTTACCATGACTCCTTGAAGTTCATGTATTAAAGCACCTGTTTTAACTTGACCATTAAACTCACCACCTTTAATCTTCTGCCTCATCCAAGCGTCAAAGTCCTTCCAGTTATGGATATCATTAGATACTTTGAAGACATCTAATACACCTTCTAATAACTGATCATCATCAGCACCTTCTAGCATTTGCATCATTAATTTGACGCCATCTCCGGTTTCTTTCTGAATTTGTGGAGCTCTCTTTCCTACTATTTCTTCTATTTCTCTAACCATATTTGGCGTTAATTCTTCACCAGATTCTCTTATTCGTTTTTGAGCTAATTCCCAAGTGAATTGAGTTTTTTTAACTTCAGATAAACCAGTTACAAGATTATTAGCTATTCAGCGTACTGGGCCGTCCACAGCAAATAAATCATTTTTACCTATCTGTTCCCCCGCAGCATTAGCTGTATCTCTAAGCTGCTTTAATAAGGTCATATTAACAGCATCTTGTACCTGCAAGTTTTTGACTACAAACTTCTTAATATCATCAAGTACTTCACCTGGTTTTATAGGAGTATCAACAAACGCATCACCCCAGAATTCTCTTGGACTTACTGATGAAGCATCTCTACCTAAAATCTCTTGAGTTCTTCTAAGTGTACTATTTGAGTATTCTCCCATAGTACGTTGTAATGGATTCAAAGAATCTAACTGAGCTTTTAAGTTTGGACTATTCCAGTACTCATCAAATTTACCAGATATCCATGGGTCTGGTACACCACTCTTGCTAAATTGTGCTTGCTCAAGAGGTGTAAATAAAGCATCTGTAGAACCACCTTCTATACCAACTTGACCGTCTATTTCATCTAATTGATTGTTAATATCTAATACACTACCTCTTGGTTTAGCAACGCTTTGTCCTGCTTGATTAGGACCATTCTTATAAGATCCATAAGTTGAGCTTGTGCTAGCAGGTGTCCATGGGTCTTCCATCCAAGGACTAGATGGTCCTTCTTCAGCCATACGCTGTTGGGATCTACCTGCCTCAATCTTATCTCCTAATTGCTGTTTCCTTACTTGTAGCCAATGTTGCCCGTTTCTTAGGTTAGTCTTAACATTGGATGACCAAGGTTTAGTACTAGTATTAAAGTTTTCTATATACCTAGCTGCTCTTCTTGCTACTGATGGTAGTCCTCTTCTAAGCCCTCTGAATGCACCAAACAAGGCTCCTTGAGTAGCAGCATCGTATACAACTTCATCACCCATATGTGAGAACTGTCTACCTTGTGGTGTTTCGAGAAACTCTGACATCTGCATACCGAAGATATAAGCTTCTGGATGAGCATCTGCATATCTCTTCATCATGGTATTTTCATTATAGAAATTACCCATACCTTTGTGAGTGGTATCACGTATAAGTGCTAATGGTGCAGTTTCTATAGCAGTTGCTGCTGTCGTAGTTGCAAGTACAGCACCAGTTTTGCCAGCAAGACTAGTAGCTCCTAAAGTACCAGCTCCTAAAGTAAGAGATGCGCCCTTAGTTGCAACAGCCATAGCTGCAATAGGAACACCATAATACATTACATCATAGGTAACAGCATCACTCCATACTCTATTAACAGGATGATTTATTTGATACCCTAATGATAGCGGATCGTCTTCACGGAATAGAAAGTCATCTGTTTTTGCATCATGTTTAACGAAAACTTCTTCATTAAACCAATCATTACTTTCTTCTCCAGTAGCAAACTCACTTTGTGTAATAGCAGCGAAAGCTTTCTCAGGAACTGAAGCAAGATCTTTACCTAGATCCCATAAAGAACCTAAAGCTGCTTGTCTAGTACTTTCACCGTCTTCTTTCATTAAATGGTCTGGACCTATCGCTTGTAAGCGCCTGGTATTAGTATACCTAGCCATATTATTATCCCACTTACCTATCTCTATACCAAGCGGTAAGCGTAAACCAAAACCATCAGCCATGAATTGCCGATAAAACTCCTTACCTCGTCTAGTTATATTCTTATCTGCTAAAGATTTTAACCATGCTTCTGTAAGTCTAGCATCATCTTCTGGTGAAAGAGTACCTACATTATGCCAGTCAGAAATAGTAAATTGTCCATCTCCATTTCTATCATGCCTAATTAATAATTCTGGATCATTACGGATTTGATTGATCATCCAGAGTTGGTTTTCTAGATTAGCATCTCCACCATTTTTCTCGTAAGTTTCCCATGCTTTATGTTCTTTCTCAAGATAAGTCCAGTTTAGATTATTAGTTCTTCTTATACCATCATCTATTAATTTACCTTCATGGTCTCTTAATAACTCTGAAGGCATATAACCATATTGATCTGCATTGTTAAGTGCATTCTCTAGATGAGGGTTATATAATTCCCACTTACCTAATGGAAGATCTATTTCTGGTTTACGCCAAAATTCTTCATCAGTACGATGGGTACTAGCACCTACTACTTCTGTAGGTGTTACTTCTGTAGGTTGTTCTGTAGGTTGTTCTGTAGGTTGGGTAGGTTGACCTTCTGATTGAACTTCTTGTTCAGCTTCTATCTCTGCTGGGGTTCTGAAGTCTTGCTCAGGATATGCCTGTTCAATTTCTTCAATATGATTATCGTAACCTTCTACTTCTGTTGTAGTGTCACCTGAAACCGCAGCCGGATCAAAATTAAGTACGTCCATTATTGTAAATAAGATGCTTGGTTTTCAGGTCTATCAAAGACAGAAGTTCCATTATTGTTGTACCCATCTTTTGCTGTATTTTGTATGTAGCGATTATTATGAGGGGATGGGTATTGCATTGCTCTAGATATTCTACGTTGTAGAAGAACTAAACCAAATGGATCTGGCATAGTATTACCTTGTTTATCTTTACCAGTCATGACAGTAACTGCTCTTGGCACTGTTTCTGGATTTAAACCTTCATGTCCAGAAGCCTTGAGTTGAGCATCAAGTAAGCCCCACCAGCCACCTTCTCTTGGATTTCGACCACGTGCTAAGCCTTGGTAGTAAGCTAAAGCACCTTTATCCATGTAAAGACCTCTTTCTCCGTGTTTTTCTAAGTTGTTTTTAATGGTAGTTATTTGACGATGACCGTAATCACCACCTATAACACCTTTCTGTATGATGCTAGGATCATCTAACATTTCTCTTTTACCAGTAGCAATCCTAGCTACTCTAATAGTACCAGGTTTGATATCTTTTTCTATAGATTGACCTATTATTGTATACTTATTACCTGCTCCATTCTCTTTGATTTCAGTTAATACACCCTTAGAACCTGGAATTGGTTGTCCTTCTTGATCTTTAACTTCACCTGCTTTAGCATGTAATGCCCAATGGCTAGCTTGCTCAGGAGGATAACCCATTGCTATATATCTATTGTACTGTACAGCGTAGTCTGCTTTGGCATTAGCCATAGCTTCTACATAAGCAGGACTCTTCTCATTAGCTTTGACACCCATGGATGTCCATACAGTGTCTAGGTGTGCTTTGATTTTCTTCTCAGCATCAAACTCTTTCAGAGCAGCTTTCTCCATCTTAGTAGCTTTCTCTCTATATTCTAGAGCAGCGAGAGGATGGAAAGCATCTAATTGTTCATTAGATATGTATCCATTCTGGCTTGCCATAAGAGCTTTTATCATATCTGTATCTTCACGCTGATCTCTATCACTTAAAGTCTCGTAATTTGTAACTCCTGCTGGTATAGGTAAACCAGCTTCTCCAAACTTACGTTTCCACTGATTAACTTCTTGTTCAGATAATGGACGTTTTCTAGCTTCTGCTATAAACTCAGCTTCTAACTGTTTACCTTCATTTTTCTGATACTTTAGTTCAGCATCTGTTGCTGCTACGATACCTGCTTTGATATCACTCTTAAGTTTAGTAAATCTACCAGGCCATTGTTGGGCAAATGTAGTACCTTTCTTAGCACCAACTTGTACACGTAATGATTCTGGTAATTCCTGAGCACCTAATCTATCTGCATAGAATGGGTCACCAGAAGCTACACCTTCTCTTGAGAGTACTGACATAGCAGAATCCCAGCCACCAGAATTACCTAGAATGTTGTTGTTTTTATCAACAGTATTAGAGTGTATAAGGAATAGTCTATGTAAATCTTCACCAGTTCTACCAGAACTAGCCCATTCTTTCTGAGCCTTTATTCTAGTATTATGAGAAGCATCTATATTATATCTTTCTCTATACTTACCCATTAAAGAATCTTGAGCTTTTTGTATAGAGTCTTCTGTCTTAGCAAGTGCTAGTAATTCAGGAGAGAAGCGATCGACATTACCTGCCTTTCTGATCTTCGCTGTCATTACTTTAACAGCCGCTTCTTTAAACGGTAGTCCTACTATATTATTTTCACGTAACTGTTTTGGAGTAAAAGTAACTCCTGATATTTGAATAGCTTCTTCACTATTCTGCATAGCATAATCTAACTTATCACCAAAGGTTTCATTAAAAGCACGTAGCTTTTCTTTTGCATAACCTACTTGTTGCCAAGGTGATAATTGTGCTAAACGATCAGCATCAGGATAAACATTAGGACCACCAAGCTTAAGCATTTCTTGCTTAATTTCTTGATACCTAGTGTCCTCTTTTTTTGTTTGAGCAAGTTCTTCAGATAGAGCAGCTATTTGTTCAGCATTCGCAGTGGCTGTTTCTTTAGCTGCTAGAACACCTTGTTCTGTTTTCTTTGCTATATCTCTTTTCTTCCACTCTCCTAATTGTTGAGAGAATGCAGATAAAGAATTAGCTACTTTAGTAGCCTCAGCTTGTCCTTGTTGATTCTTGAAGTTTACCGCTGAAGCTCTATCCTGAATACTGAAGTTCAGGTTTTCCCTTTCACGGCTCTTAAGCCTTTGTATATTTCTTGAATAACTCATAGCTTAGCTCCAAATGAAAAATCTTGACCAGCTGAAATCGCTGCACCAGTGTCAGGAGCAATAAATGGATTACCAGCAGCTCCCCAATCCATATTAGGATTAGCTATAGACTGCGTATTCAGTAAAGGCATTCCAGGTTCGAACCCTGTCATTCCGCCCATTCCTCCAGACGGCATAATACCCGAGCCCATGTTTGACCCAGCTATAGAATCTAAGCCACCCATACCACTTGTATCCGCTACACCTAAACCACTACCAACACTAGGAGCTTTAAACGCACCTGCTTGTACAGCAGTACCTAAAGCAGTAGAAGCTAATCCAAGGATTAATCCTGTCTTACTAGGTTTAGCATCCAATGTTGGTTGTAATGGAGTCGGGCCATGTATTGGTGAGAATCGTATCTTCTCATGTAAAGCCCATGATTTATTTTGAGCATCAGCCGTAGCTGTGTCCATATTCATCTGTGCTTCATCACGAGCCATCATCATACTATGCAATACCTCAGACTTATACTGACCTAATTTCTTAGCTCCTTTACCGGCTAATCTAGCTGCGGTTCTACCTGTCTGTGTACCAGCATAATCATTCTCATACATTTCAACTATAGCTTTCTCTATCTTTTGATCTCCTTGAGCAAAGATCTTATCAAGTTGTTGATCTTGTTGAGACCATTGTGTTACCATAGCTTGGTATACTTGGTCTTGTTCAATATCTTGAACTTGAACTTCATTCTTCCACTCATTATTATCAAGCATTACTTCACGTTGGTAATTCTCATTACGTTCTTTGAAGTCTCTTAATTTATTTCTGTTAGAGCGGTCTACTGCTCGCCCTTGCTCATTATGCGCGTTGATCTGTCCTGCTGCGTTCAGGGCACCCATCGCTATCGATACTGGTTCGCACACGGCAAAATTCTATAAAGGTTAATTTGTTGGGACCATGTTCAAGTTCCCGTAAGAACTTAAATCCCAGAAACTTTAGAAGTTTTAGATGAGCGGTGTTCCGTTTATCTACAATGTTCCAAAGGAGTTCTTCTGTTCTGCTTTCTATAAATCGTTTGGCTTCACGTGCAAATGTGAGAGGGTACTCATGGATAGCTGGTGTACATAACATCCAAACTTTTCCACCTTCCTGCACTCCCGCCATACCGGCAGTCTTGCCGTTAGGCACTTCAAACCAAACTGTATCTCCGTTGAAAGCAGCAAGAGGAAGATAAAGAAGTGGGAAATGGCCGTGGCCTTCAAACACTTCTCTATAGTCATCTTCTCGAAGATTAGAAGCTACCTCTACAGCAGCTTCCATTGTAATCGGGTGAATGTAATCAGACACGTTGATAGTATCTTGGTGAGTAGTCTCCCTCCCAATTCATTGAATGAATCGTAGCTGGAGACGGGTGATTTGATTTTAAGAATACACTTGTATTTATATTTCTATCGTATACTGGTATAGTATGTAAGTAACTAGGTGCTATTGTAGGTGTACTAGCATTAACATTATCCCATTCTAGAGACTCAACTGTATAAGTATAATCAGTCTTACCTCTACGTTTAAGGGTAACATCAATAACACCTACATCACCGAAGTCAAAGTTCATCCTATGTAGTACAAGTGAACCACGGGTTTCAGATCTTATCTTATCACCCTCAGCTCTAGTCATATATATCTTAGGGAACTCTACTTCAAACTCATATTCATATCCTATGATCAAGTCTGTATTAATTGAGCTACCATCCTTAGTACCTGTTTTCCAATTACCAGGGAGAGTAACAGTTTCATTAGGAGCAGTCCCAGTAATAGCTGAACTCGGAATGTCATAACTCTTACCTGCTGAATCTCCTGCTGTTATACAATACGCTGTCAGCGTCCTAGAACTGTAATAACCTGCACCTAGAGTGAAGGTAGTTACATCAGTAGCTGCGTTATAGGTCATAGACCCAGAAGCAATTGTCTTCTTAGTATCTAAAAATACTCTATTAACATCAGGTTCTGTACCTATCAGATCTGTATCTGCTTTTAATTTTATGTCAAATTTTTCAAGGGTATATGTAGAGCCTGTATTCAGTACAGCGTAGTATACGTCATCTAGTATGGTATGGTAAATTATATTATTAGGTAGTGTCCATCTGAACCATGCTGATTGAGCACGTTTGTTACCTGACTCATAGTACTTATAACCCCAAACTTCATCTGTAGCAGTGTGTAAAGTACTATCCGTACCAAATAGAATTAAATCATTTTCATTAGATTCAGCTACCATAGTAGTAGTTGTAGGGAATAATTCTCCTACAATTTTACTTTGCTCTACGATTTGTGGTTCTTCCCTGGCATTTACATTAGCCATCTCATAGAACCTAGCATTCTTAGCTGTACTATTTATAAATCCAATAGTTGTACCTAAAGATACTGGGCTGCTGTCTGGGTTAAATGAGTAAGAAGATAAGTATGTAACTTTAGCTGTCTCAGGAGTAAGCAAAGCCTCTGCTCCAGAGCTTAAAAGAAATTGTTCGTTAGCACTAAATATAACTAGTCCAGTGTTCGCTTCTTGTGCGTCAAATAGTTTAGTTGGGTATGTAGAACTTGACTGTAAATCAATAGGGTCTGCATTGGAAATAGCCATAGCAGTTTTAACCCAGAAGTTATAGAAGTCATTAACTCTCGATAAGATAACGTTTTCTGCACTAAGAAGGGCTATTCTATTCCTAAAGAATTGCATCTTTTGGATAGGGTATCCTACAAAAGAAGGAGGAGGGTTAGTTATATCATCACCTACATCACGTTTACCCCAATCTGGATAACCAAATCTAAAAGCACCGTTAGCGTAGGAAGTAGCACCACCACCATTTATAGAGAACGTACCAGGAAGTACCCTGGTGAGCTTCAGAGGCATGGTAGTATCATCTAATTCTATATCTATATTAGGCTGACATACTTCTTCCCATACGCCCTCCCCAAAGCGAGCTGGTGTAAATGAAACTGTCTCGCCAACACCAATAGTACCTGATGCAGCGTCAGTTATTTCAAATGTGTTAGTAGTTTTATTAGCTATGGTATAGAATCCATCAGTAGCTGCTCCACTAGTGAAGTCTGCTATGATTTGATCACCATTCTCTAAGCCATGAGCATTCGCTGTTATAGTCACAGTAGTACCAGACCTGCCATAAGTACCTGTCTGATCTATATTTGCTGTAATACCTTCTACCTGAAACTTAAGGTAGTAGTCATCCATATCTTCACCACTGTTAACAATTCTAACAGTGTAGCCATGACGACCTGTGCGAGGTAGATCAGCTATATTATTAGCTTCACTAGTTACAACATTCAGTAAGTTTCTTTCTGGTGAAGATACACCAAAAGGATCTTTACTGTATAAATGAATACCATTACCAACAATGGTGCAGGTAATGTCTGTACCAGATATAGCATCTAACGTTGATTTAATATCACCTAATATACCAGCTGCTGATACATGCTCCTCAGCATTAGAGGATGTAGGATCAGGACGTACCATTGCTATGTTAGCTCTGGTAGTTATAGGTACATGGCTTTTAATAGTAACTGTAGTTGTTACACCTTTCTGTGATGTATAAGCATGGGTATCGTTAGTACTCCATCCCTCTCCACCAAACTGTAACTTAGCATATGGTTGATAAGAGTCATGGTAGTTGTCATTATCATCATCGTTAGTAGGTTGAGGTGTACACCGTGTGTCCATCTCATACCTTAGATTTGTCTTACCACCTGAACTTCCGTTAGGAGGTGAGGTAGATCCAATAGCTGTACCTGTGTTTACAGTTACATACTCTCTTCCCATACCTTGACAGTCACCGTTACTAGATCCAGAAAAACTAATACTTTCATCTACTACTATAGATGTAGCACGGTTGTAAGTTACTGTTGAGTTATTAGTTGGATCGTATATATCTAACGCATACTGCTTACCATAAGAAATGGTATCAAGTTCTATGAATGCCTCGTTCAATTGAGGAGGTGATTTAAAACTTGCACCTGTTTTCATTGCAACATTCTTACGTCTATTGACAAAGAAGGTTGTCTCATTAATTGTTAGGGCCTGTATATCTGAAGACTTCTCGTCTGATAGAGCAGTGTTATCTAAGTAAGTAGCTTTATTTGTTCCAGCAACATCTGCATAATCGATGGGTATAGAGGCACCATCGCTGCATCTCCATACAAGAACAGCTCCGTCAGCCCCAACTTGTCCAATGTATTGTTCTGTATCACTTGTATAAATATGGAACCATTTGGTATGTGATGCGGTGGAGGGTGTTATGGTGGTTATTAGGTTACTGCCTGGACGTTTAGTTAAATTAGTAACAACATCCGGTACTCCATTTACTAAGTCAACGACTTGACCAGGTATCTTCTGTTCATCTGGCTGAGTAGATATACCTAGTACATAGTTATTAACTTTCTGTGTTACACTTCCCATTATCTTCTAAGCATTTGATAAGGTTTAAAGGATTGGTAAGCAGAATCATCAGGCCATCCGAAGATAGTATGATCACCTTGATTACATTCGTACTCCATGCAAGCAGCTCTAGCTTGTACTTCATATGTACTAAGCATCTTCTGTAGATTAGCGTTTGATACTAACTGTACAGCAGCTCTGCCTGATGCTTTGTATACAATATACCTTTGGAATACTGTAGGTATATCTTCAAAATTAAGTAGTCTTACTTTGTTTACATAGAAGTAGGTATCATCTGGAAATTCAAACGTATGGTTTACTCTATCATATAGTTTCCAGATACCATCAGAAGGATCTTTCCTTCTTACAAAGTCACGTGTCCTGTCCCAAGAGTCTTCGTTATCTATACGAATAACATCAGAGGCAATTATTATTTTATCGTCACTAGAGTTAACATTCTCTTTTATATGATATTCAATATTAAACATCCAGCCTTCATTCTGTACATCTTGATTAACTTCTTTTAACAAATTGTAAATGAATGATATCTCAGGGTTAGCAAAGTCTATCTGAGAAACTGGAGATTGACCAATGCTACCCAAGATCGCATTGACTGCGGATAGTTCGGTATCGATATCAACGGTTGTGGTAGTCATAGGTATAAATATTTGTGAATAAAAAAAAGGGAGATACGGATACCTCCCCTTATAAATCAGACGTTAGTGATATTACACTCAACGCCTGGATAAGCTACACGTAGATTCTGTGTTACTGATTTAACAGCAGAATCACCGGCAGCTCCACTTGTTTTTGATACGGAAATACGCTCTGCAGCTGTTGTGCAGACAGCAGCATTTCCTTTTGCTACGGAAACGGCCATGTGTTTGTATGATTAATTAACAAGCACCATATTTCTGAGCCGTCAATCCATCTGCTAGGACTGTACGGCCATACTCTACAGGGCTTGGCATGTTTTTTGTTACTGATCGAGCAGTACCCATACCTGTGGTAGTAGTCTGCTTCTTACAGGTGCCAGGTGAAACTGACATAATATACCTCCTTAGTTGTTAAGAAGTTCGATGGCTCCAGCTGGGTTCAGAGTACCAGCGCCCATTGCTAGGCGTCCTACGAGTACATCACCCTGGTATAAAACCGATACATCACCACCGGTTACTTGGACTTGAGGTCCAATGGCCTCGACCACACCAGCAACGTCGCGCTGATAGATGAGTCCACAGTGGTTAGAGAAGTCACCGTTGTAGGTGTTGTTCTCACCAGTCTGAGCATTAACAGTACCGGCCAAGAAAGGCAGGTTGTTAGAACGCTTGATAGAGATACCAGCAATTTCTACTAGTCCTTCACCTGATGTCAAGTTACCCTGGTTGTTACCATAGTCCCTGTTGAGGATGTTGGAAGATACCTGAGATACTAGAGCATAGTATTGGCGAGGAGATAGTACAGCTGTTCTACCGGTCTTTGGAAGATTCTTTTCATCGAGTACCGAAGCAGCTTCGAAGAAAGCATCAACCAATGCCTGAGCATCATACTCCTTGTTAGCACCCAACTTGATCTGAGTACCACCAGGCTCGGGGCCAGGAGAAGCAGTGATAGGATGAGCTTCCCTTGCAGCTAGTGCAATAGTACGGAAGACTTTCTTATCATAAGCCTCAGCCAAAGCATGACCGATCTTAGAGGAGATCTCTGATCTCAGTGAGTAATGTGCAAGTGTCTCATCCAGATCATAGACGAAAGCAGAGCTGATCAGAAGGTCATCGCACTGGATGGTCTTCTCAGCTACTGGAGGATCGCCTGATCCTAGGATAGGTTCGCCTGGAGTATGGTAGGCGGCTTGCATGCGTCCCGTGAAGATGAACTGCAATGATTTGCCGTTCTTTAGGGTACGTCTTTGTACTGTTTCACGTGCGATTGTTGCGCT